>ERZ1090869.1308-NODE-1309-length-11429-cov-7.874363_pt1 | contig 11429 bp, 12 predicted proteins | sample MGYA00478474_ERZ1090869 | MGnify/ENA primary metagenome ERZ1090869 (study PRJEB33644, sample SAMEA5815748) | chicken gut metagenome | biome: Chicken; feature: Gastrointestinal Tract; material: Caecum | place: Ireland | collected 2019-01-01 | study: A study of... | reverse complement strand
AGCGGCGATCTGTGTTCCAAGCTGCTCCTGCATAAGATCCGAATTTATAAAAGCGTCCAAATCCCGGATTTTACCGTTGCTGAGCGTGTCTGATCCAGAGTCGTCCGTGTATGTGTCTCCATCGTCAGACAGGGCGTCGTCTTCCGGTTCATCCTCGTCAGTAATATCCGCCTCGTCATTATCATCCTCGTCCTGTGATACGGTAACTTCCTCTGTTTTTTTGTCGTCCTTGTCATCGAATACAAGGAAATACATAGCTGTGCCGATCCCTCCGGCTAAAAGTACGAGGCAGATTATAACGATCGCGACGATCAGACCGGTTTTTTTCTTCTTTCCGACGGGCTGGGAAACCGGAGAACCGGGGTATGGAGGCATTCCTGAATTGGGGTTGTTTTGCTGCATATTTTCGCCGACAGGCTTCCCGCAGTTGGCACAAAACGGCTTCCCGGCTTCCAGGGGGGCGCCGCAGTTGTCGCAGAATTTTCTGCCTGATCCATTTGCAGTCTGTGAGGGCTCTGGATTCAGACTTTTGCCGCAATTAGGGCAAAAGGAATAATTGTCAGGTATTTCGCTGTTACAGTATTGGCATCTCATTTTTCTGCTCCTTTCCTCGAAGAGTAAGTAGATACTTATTTTAAATAAAGGATAAAAAAGCTGCCCATCCGGCTTAGCCGACTGGGGCAGCTTTTTTTCATGATTAGTTAGCGGTAAATTCCATGGATGTGATCTCTGCTCCGGTAGGATCAAGGTAGCGTACTACAACGGCAGGATTATCAATGTTTTCGATAGCTGCCGGCAGCATCGCCGCAACACCCTCAAAGGTGGATGCCTGAGACTGAAGGGAAGAGTCAAGCGTAGCCTTATCCATGACAGAGGCGACCGCTTCATCCTCGATGGTAAAGTCGTAGACCAGGGTATCTCCGTCAGCATAGACGTCTGCAGAGATTCCGGTTCCCTCCAGAGCGGCGATCTGTGTTCCAAGCTGCTCCTGCATTATGTCAGAGTTTACAAAATCTTCCAGAGTATCAAACTTTCCTGTATCGTAACTGTCAGAACTGTCGATATTTGAGTCTTCTTCATCGGCCGCCGCAGGCATATCTTCTTCAGTGCCCTCTTCTTCTTCGTCTGTATCCACACGTGTTACGGAAACATCATCTGTCTTTTTCTCATCGTTGTCGTTAAATACCAGGAAATAAAGAGCTGTGCCGATGCCTCCGGCCAGAAGGACAACACAGAGTATAACGACCGCCGCGATCAGGCCTGTTTTTTTCTTCTTTCCACCGGGAACGGGGGCCGGAGAGGCGGAATAAGGAGGCGTGTAGGGCGCTCCTGAATAGGGTGGGGCCTGCTGTGCAGTTTTTCCCACAGGCTGCCCGCAGTTTGCGCAGAACGCCCTGCCGGGCTCCAGTGGAGCGCCGCAGTTATTGCAGATTTTTCCGGCCGGACCGGCGGAGGACGGTGCCTGCTCCAGGCTCTGGCCGCAGTTTGTACAGAACGAATAGTTATCGGGAACTTCGCTGTTACAGTATGGACATCTCATTTCGGTCTCCTTTCGTAAATCAATCCCTTGTATAGAAAAAGCTGTCCTGATTCAAAAGCGACCGGGACAGCTTCCTTTTGTATGCTGTTAATTAGCGGTAAATTCCATGGATGTAATCTCTGCTCCGGCAGGATCAAGGTAGCGTACTACAACGGCAGGATTATCAATGTTTTCGATAGCTGCCGGCAGCATCGCCGCAACACCCTCAAAGGTGGATGCCTGAGACTGAAGGGAAGAGTCAAGCGTAGCCTTATCCATGACAGAGGCGACCGCTTCATCCTCGATGGTAAAGTCGTAGACCAGGGTATCTCCGTCAGCATAGACGTCTGCAGAGATTCCGGTTCCCTCCAGAGCGGCGATCTGTGTTTCAAGCTGCTCCTGCATAATGTCAGATTTTACAAAATCATCCAGCGTGTCAAATTTTTCTGTGACGCCACCGTCAGAACTGTCATCAGCCTCAGTTTCGTCAGTCTCATCAGCTTCTTCAGTCTCGTCCTTTGCTGTATCCTCCGTTTTGTCTTTTGTGTCCTCTGACTTGTCTGAACCGCATGCAGTCATGGACGCAGCAAGTATGAGAGCGCACAGCAGCAGAAGTGCTTTCCTTAATAAATTTTTCATAGCATTTTCCTCCTTTTAAACTTTTGCCTGAAAATATTATGACATATCCAAAGATGTAAGTCAATATAAAGAAACACCAGTGTTTCGTAAAGTTTCGTTATATTTTTGAGTAACTTTCCTTTTTCTGTTTCATCCGCTTGATGACCTTCAGCCTTGTAAAATCTTCACGGTCTTTTTCTTCCAGGGCATTGGTGATGGTGTATACAAGGGATGAATACAGAGGAATCGTAATATTCTGGAGCGCATTGGCGCGCTTCTGTGTCTTTTTGATATTGCTTGCCAGCCGGTAGGCGGCGTTTTCGACCATGGACAGTTTGATAGTCAGCTCTTTTACCTTGCGGAATGCCTCCCTTGCCTTGTCGATCGACTCGTGGGTGGTGCTGAACGCATAGGTCGGTTTTCCGGCGTCGGGGATGTATTTTACATGGGGAATTTCCGTTCCCATGATACTCCGCGTTTGTATGGTGATGGAATTCTCGATCGGCACCGTGTAGGCCAGAAGTTCTACATTGCTGATGCCGTTTTCAATATTGGCGCTCTGGAGACAGCGGTACGCGTAGGTAAAGGTCGTATCGATCTCTTCCTGGATCGTCCGCGCCTCGTCGATCAGATCCATCAGTTCACGGATGAGAATGTTTCTCTTCCGGTCCATCAGGTCATATCCCTGTTTTGCCAGTGCAAGAGAGTTCTTGGCCAGCATCAGGTTTCCTTTGGTAGGAAATGTGCGTGGATCCATGAAATTCCTCCTTTTTATACTTCTATATAATACAGGCAGATATCCTCATAGCGTCCGTCTTTCATGCGGAATCCGCCGGGGACTGTGCCGAGCAGATGGAAACCGATCCGTTCGTACAGATGGCGGGCGTGAATATTTTTAGCCACGACCGCATTAAACTGAAGGAGGCGGAATCCTGCTTCACGGGCCCGTGCAATACAGTTCCGGACAAGGGCTTCACCAATATGGCGCCCCCGGCAGGAAGAACTGACTGCATAGCTGGCATTGCAGATATGGGCACATCTGCCTACATTGTTGGGATGAAGAATATACAGTCCCAGAATCCGGCCGGAAACATCCTCAGCCACACCGCAGAAACTCTGCTCCGCGAAAAAGGATCTGCCGGATTCTGCGTCCAGAGATTCTTCCTGAGGAAAAGCATTGCCCTCCTCAACAACTTCGTTCCAGATCTCGATCATGGAGCCGAGATCGTCAGGGACATATTCTCTGACCGTAAAGGGACTCATGATTCATCCTCCATAGGCTTATAGTATTTGTCCAAAATTTTTGTATCAACACGGTCCAGCTCTTCTCTGGGCAGCCTTCCCAGGAGTTTCCAGCCGAGATCAAGGGTTTCGATCATGCTCCGGTTTTCCTCAGAGCCCTGGCCGATATATTGTTCTTCAAATTCTTTACCGAACTCCAGATATTTTTTATCAATGGGAGAAAGCTCATCTTCCCCGATAACAGACGCCAGATTTCGCGCGTCGCCTACTTTTGCATAGGCGGAGAAAAGCTGGTTTGCCAGATCCTGGTGATCCTCCCGGGTATATCCCGCTCCGATACCGTCTTTCATCAGACGGGAGAGGGAGGGCAGGATGTTGATAGGCGGATAGATGGACTGTCCGTGAAGGGGACGGTCGAGAACAACCTGTCCTTCGGTAATGTATCCGGTCAGGTCCGGGATAGGATGAGTGATGTCATCGTTTGGCATGGTCAGGATCGGCAGCTGCGTCACAGAGCCTTCCACTCCCTGTACGATACCGGCGCGCTCATAGATCGTGGCAAGCTCACTGTAAAGATAGCCGGGATATCCTTTTCGGCTGGGAATTTCTCCCTTAGAGGAGGAAACCTCACGCATGGCCTCCGCAAAGGAAGTCATATCCGTCAGGATGACCAGGATGTGCATATGCTGTTCAAATGCAAGGTATTCGGCTACGGTAAGGGCTACCTTCGGTGTGATCAGACGCTCGACAACCGGATCGTTTGCCAGGTTCAGGAACATGGCCACATGGTCTGCAACTCCGCTTTCTTCAAATGTATGTCGGAAGAAATCAGCCACGTCGTGCTTGACACCCATTGCAGCAAACACAACAGCGAACTGCTCATTGGAGTCCTCGCCAAGGGAAGCCTGCTTTACGATCTGCGCCGCAAGCTGGTCGTGAGGCAGACCGTTTCCGGAAAAGATCGGAAGCTTCTGTCCGCGGATCAGGGTTGTCAGACCGTCGATGGCGGAAATACCAGTGTGTATATAGTTCCTCGGGTATTCTCTGCGGACCGGATTCAGCGGAAGTCCGTTGACGTCCCGCTTCAGCGTGGATACGATCGGTCCCAGATCATCTATGGGCTGTCCGATCCCGTTAAAGGTGCGGCCCAGCATATCCGGGGAAAGTGCGATCTCCATCGGGTGGCCGGTCAGTTTTGTGTGTGTATTTTTCAGGGACATATTTTCCGAACCTTCAAACACCTGTATGACGGCTCTGTCCTCGTAAATTTCAACAATACGGCCAATCTTTCTATCGGTGCCATTTATGACGAATTCTACGATTTCGTCAAAGAACGCGCCCTGTACGCCCTCAAGTGCGATCAGAGGGCCATTGATGCTGCTTAAGCCTAAATATTCTATTGACATAGATCCGTTCCCTCCTTATGCATTTTTCTCAAGCACCCGCTGGTAGAACGCGTCGATATCCCGGTGGTACTGGGCAAACATTTCCAGCTTGTCGTTGGGCACGTCATACTTGATGGCTATGATCCGGTCAAAGATATTCTCCGCCTTGAGTACGGACATGGGGTGACCCATTGTGACCAGAGTACGGGCCTTTTTGTACAGGTACAGGATCGTCTCCATCATGAGAAACTGTTTTTCCAGGGTTACACAGGTGTCGTCTTTGTGAAAGGCGTTCTGCTGCAGGAAGCCCAGACGGATAACACGGGCAATCTCCAGCACAAGCTTCTGGTCGTCGGGAAGTACATCGCTTCCGATCAGCTTGACGATCTCAAGGAGTGAACTTTCCTGGTTTAAAAGCGCCATCATGCGGTTGCGGTAGTCCACAAATTTCTGGGATACATTGTCCTGATACCAGTGGCTTAAGTCGTTCAGGTATTCGCTGTAGCTGGTCAGCCAGTGAATAGCAGGGAAATGCCGGGAATATGCAAGGCTCTTGTCCAGACCCCAGAAGCAGCGGACAAAACGTTTTGTATTTTGTGTTACCGGCTCGGAAAAGTCTCCTCCCTGGGGAGATACTGCGCCGATAATGGTAACGGATCCGTCTGTTCCGTTTAAGTTGTGCATCATGCCGGCTCTCTCGTAAAACGCAGACAGACGGGACGCCAGATAAGCCGGGAATCCTTCCTCCGCAGGCATTTCCTCCAGCCGCCCGGAAAGCTCTCTTAAGGCCTCGGCCCATCGGGAGGTAGAATCGGCCATGATCGCTACGTCGTAACCCATATCCCGGTAGTATTCGGCAAGAGTCAGACCGGTGTAGATGCTGGCCTCACGGGCAGCAACGGGCATGTTTGAAGTATTTGCGATCAGTGTGGTGCGGTCCATCAGCGGGTTGCCTGTGCGGGGATCGGTCAGTTCGCCGAACTCCTCCAATACCTGAGTCATCTCGTTCCCACGTTCTCCGCATCCGATATAGATGATAATATCAGCGTCTGCCCACTTGGCGATCTGGTGCTGCGTCATGGTCTTTCCGGTTCCGAATCCTCCGGGGATGGCAGCAGTGCCGCCCTTTGCGATGGGGAACATAGTGTCTATGATACGCTGCCCGGTGATCAGAGGCACAGATGCCGGAAATCTGTGATGTACCGGCCTTGCCACACGGATGGGCCATTTTTGCGTCATGGTAAGCTGTTTTTCCGTTCCGTCCTGCAGGCGGAGCGTGATCAGCGGTTCGTCGATGGTATAGCTGCCGTCCGGCACAGTGTCTACAACGGTACCTTCCATATCAGGGGGAATCATGCATTTGTGGACGATCGCGTGTGTCTCCGGCACTTCGGCGATTATGTCCCCGCCGTGAAGATACTGTCCTTTTGACACTGTGATGTGGGTATCCCACTTTTTCTGCCGGTCCAGGGAGTCTACGCTTACGCCGCGGGTTATAAAAGCCCCGCCGGATTCTGCGATGAGTTCCAGAGGACGCTCGATACCATCAAAAATATTATTCAGGATGCCCGGCGCCAGCGTAACTGAAACTGCGCCGCCGCTGGCGGTAACTTCCTCCCCCGGACGGAGCCCGGAAGTCTCTTCGTATACCTGAACAGTGGTCAGATCTTTGTCAAGGGCGATCACTTCGCCTACCAGTTTCTGTTTTCCAACATATACCATTTCGGACATGGAAAATCCGGTGTTCCCTTTCAGGTAAATGACGGGCCCGTTGATCCCATAGATTGTTCCGGTTTTAAGCAATGCCGTCACCTCCTAAGAACAGAAATTTATCATATTCATTGCGAAGCTGTGTTCGAAAGGAATTGTCGATCAGTACATTGCGGCTGCGGATGACCGCGCGCATACCGCCGATAAAGTCTTCCGTGCTGACAGTCAGGCTGACGCCTGCGGCATCTTCCAGGGCAGACTGCTTGCTCTCATCCGACTGGTTGATGTAGATGATCACTTCGTCGCCACCGGCAAATTCTTTGGCCTGCCGGGCGCAGCGAATGAGAAAGTCCTTGTATGCTTCGGTTTTCATATAGTCTTCAACAAGGCTTATAGCCTCTTTAAATATTTTGTCTTTTAAATCCTGCTGGACTGTTCCCTGGCGGCGCTTGATCTCAAGCTGAGATTTGGCGGAAGCCTGGTTCAATGCAAGTCTGGCGCTGGTCGTCTCGGCTTTAATGCGTGTTTCGGACTGGCGCAGCGCCTCGGCTTTGTGATCCTCAAAGACTTTCTCAAGCGCTTCTCTGTGGGAGTCTATGATCGCATTGCCCTCTGCGCGGGCCTGTTCCATAGACGTGGTCTGCAGGTGTGAGATTTTTTCTTCCAGAGTCAAGAGGAATCCCTCCTTATGTTTGTTTTTCGATGTTCGGGCATGGACTACAGCTTCAGCCCGATTGCCTCGGTGATATAGGACGTGATAAAGTCTTTCCTCCGTCCGGTTCCATGCCTGTCAGGAATCTCCACGAGAAGTGGCATTTTTCGCTCCAGGCGGAAGGTGTCTATAATATCAGGAAATTCCCGCCCGAATTTCTCGGTAAGGAGAACGATACCTACGCTCTTATCCGACAGCACGCTTTCCAGAGCCTCTCTGAGTTCCTCGCGTTCATGTACGACCACGCCGTCCACACCGGCCAGCCGCATTCCGGTATAGGTATCGACATTATCACTGATCAGAAACATTTTCATAGTCTGTCACTCCTTTAACGGATGGCATTACAGGTTTCCGAGAATCATAAAGGAGATGATCAGTCCGTACAGGCAAACACCTTCGGCAAGACCTACGAAGATGAGGGACTTACCGAGTACACTGGAATCCTCGCTGATCGCTCCCAGAGCCGCGCTTGCCGCGCTTGCTACGGCAATACCGCCGCCGATACAGGAAAGTCCGGTAACAAGAGCTGCTGCCAGATATCCAAGACCGGTCGCAAATCCCGGATCAGAAGCTGCGCTTTCTGCCGCCTGTACATCTCCGCCGCCAAGCATCATAATAGACGCAACTACAAAGCAGCCGAAGAAGAAAAATACATTTACTCCAATGGAGCGTTTGTAGCGTTTTTTGTTCTTCTCGCCGATCAGGTAGTAGCCGAATGGAATGATAATGCTTAAAACAAGTGCTGCGATGAAAATGAGTTTTGTTGCTAAAGTCATGGTAGAATCCTCCTACTTTTTATTCGTTTTCTTTTTTGTATACGGGTCAAATGCATGGCCGCTGCCCTTGTAGAAGCGGCTGAACATCTCGTAGTATTCCAGACGCAGTACCTGAATGCCCACGATCAGTCCTTCAAATCCGCACACGAACAGGTTGCCGAAGACTACTCCCAGCCAGTTCGGGTGCCCGCTCTCAGCGCCGGCCAGCTGCAGTACCACTTCCATGATGGCCGCATGGCTGACGGCAAAAGCGCCGATACGGATGAATGAGATGGTGTTGGAGAAGTAGCTCAGCAGTGTCTCGAACATTTCAAAAAATCCCTGTACGAGGAACATGCCTTTCCCCACTTCCATCTTGTCTGCGCGTTTCTGGATCGCCCTTGTGATCGGTTCTTTAAACAGGATCACGATCAGCGGAATACCGAACATGACTGCCATTACGATACCGCCCGGCAGAGGCTGCCCGGTGAGGAAAAGAACGATCGTGACAACGACTGCGATATAGAATACGAGTCCGGCCAGACCGTTTGCGTCAAACCAGGCGTTTTCAATATCTTTGCTCTTTATGGCGTTGATGATGTGGAGCACCATCGCTACCATAATAAGGAACATGCCGAAGGCCACAGCCACAATAAATACAGTGTTCAGCTTGCCCAGGAAGGGAAGCGTTGTCATGTGGTCGATGGGCCTGATCCACAGAGGTTCTATGACGTCTTCAAATCCAAAGATACTTCCGAACATAAATCCGAATATGGTGGAAAATATACCCGCAGTAGCGATAATTCCTGCCAGCGCCGCTTTCTTGAAATGATAGATCAGGAAACCGCCGATCATCAGCAGAAGTCCCTGTCCCACATCTCCGAACATTACGCCGAAGATAAAGGAGTAGGTAAGGCCTACAAATACCGTGGGATCCAACTCGTTGTGAGCCGGAAGGCCGTACATCTGGACGAACATTTCAAAGGGCTTAAACAGTTTGGGGTTTTCCAGTTTTGTAGGAGGTTCGCCGAAGTAGGCGTCATGGTCGTCCTCCACGACAACAAAAACTTTGTCGTCATCTTTGACTTCGTCCAGGAATTTTTCCACATCTTCATCTGCCATCCAGCCGCAGAGGATGTAATAATCTTCCTTATTGTCCTCCATCCGTGCGGCAAGCTTACGGACGTCAAAGTTGTTCGCAAGCTCTTCCAGACGGTTCTTTGCGGCTATAAGCTGAGGCGCCCGGTCGGAAAGCATCTCTCCGGCTTCTTTGTCCAGATTGTCGATTTCCAGGTTGATGCGGGCAATCTCGCGCTCCAGAGACTGGTATGCGTAGGCAGGTGTTCCTTCAAACTCGTCTTTCAGATCGATCCGCTCAAAGTGCAGGGAACGGAAGACAGCGTCTACTTTCTGCGCTTCTCCGGGAGAGACAAAATACGCTCCGTATACAAAACTCTCGTCCCGGTCGCCCTCCACGAAAATCGCCGTCAGATCATCCATAAGATATTTCTGCATTTTGTGGTAAAACTCCACGGCGATCCGTCCGAAACGGTAGGTGATATACCTGTAGTGCAGAACCTTGTGAAGGTCGCAGTTTAACGGGCGGAAAGGAGCGATAACCTGCTGTTTTGCACGGAGTTCTTCTGTCTTTTTCTTCAGTTTTTCTTTCTTTTCCTGTAGGGACTGATAGTCTTCGTTTGCTTTACGGACAAGCTCGAACATATCGTCCAGTCCAAGAGAGGTGTCGGGAGTTACATCTTCCGCATTGGGAAGGTAACCGACAAACTGTACCGCTTTGCTGAGAGCATCCCGGTAGGGGTTAAGCTCCACAAAGGGCCGTAAATTGTCCACGGTCTTAAGTTCCGACAGCGCCGATTCAAGCTGTATCTCATAGCGGGAGAGATACAGATCGGTAACGCGGTCAATGTCGTTGCGCGGACCGGATATGTTGATAAATTTCATCTTTACGATCATCGGGTCTTACCTCCAATGTATGCCAGCGTCTCGCCGGGGCTCAGACTGTATCTTACGCACTCCATAGCGGTCGTCAGCTTTTTCAGTTCTTCTTCTTTTAAAAAGAAGTAAGTATTGATCTCGGCCAGAGAATAGGGGTTGTGCCGCAGATCAACAGTATAAAGATGGTGCAGGCAGTCAGCATAGATTTGCTCAATATTAAAGTCAGCTATTTTCTGACGGAACTGGTAATGTTTTGCATAGACCGTCCGGTTGACTGCATTATGCATCTCTTCCAGGCCGGGCGCTTCCACGATCTCCTTGATCTGGTCGGTAGAAAGCTTATAATGTATGGGGATGAGCAGAAGATAAATGTCCGCCGGCTTCATATTATAATACTTTTTTGCCCTGTAGATCCACTGTAGATTCAGCAGATCGATCTTTGATCCCCGCTCATGGATAAAAAGTTCCAGATCCTTTTTCCCGAGCAGTTTTTTCTGCTCTTTCCATGTGGAGGTATAAAAATAAAGATCCAATGCCAGGTTGTAATCATAAAGAGTAACGTTCTGGGCATCTTTCAGTTTTTTCAGCGGGGCGTAATATTCCGTGCCCTTCAGGTTCTCTACCAGTTCGTCCGTTGTTCGGGATGTGATCAGCTTTTCGATCGATATCTGAGAATAACGGTCGAAAAAGGCGCGCTTATAGTTGAGATCAAAAGGCTGCTTGTACCTGTTGATGACAATGCGCAGACAATAGTTGATCAGATCGATCTCGTAATTTTTTACAAGCAGCTTCATAAAACGCCGCTGCTTCTGTCCGCAGAACCGGTAGATTTTTGTGTAATCGCGATACAGGGACTGGGTCAGCACTTTCTCGATATTCCCGCGGTGGATCTGGCTTTCGTCCAGCATGGCGAGCACGTCCGCGTATGCCGTATTCTTTTTCAGATATTCCGCGATTTCGGGGACGCTGCCCAGGCTGGCGATCTCCTCAAACTGTTTCGGCGTGAGGAGCTTTGCCTTCATCGCACGGATCTTTGTCACGATCCCGCTGTATTCCAGTAAATTTCCCATAGGCTACACCTCGGTAATCCGTTTCAAAATCTCTCGCGCATATTCTGTGTGGCGCAGGTCGTATTCCCTCTGCAAAGCTTCGATCGCCGCGTCGCTCTGACCGCTCTGACTGTCAAGCACTTTGGAAGTATTCTTCTCCAGCTGCTCCCGGATCGCGCGGACGCGCGCCTCCGTCTTGGCCTCAAGCTCCGAGTCAAACGCTCTGCGTTTTTCCTCATACTCCCTGTTCAGTTCTTCCTTCTGATCCTCGGCATGCTGAACGATCGCTGCCGCTGCATCTTCAATCTCTGTTAATCTGTTTACAATAGAGTCCATGAAAAGCCTCCTTAATTTATGATTTTTTAATAAAATCACAATATATTTTATCATACACCTTTTTAGGAAAAATGCAACCTAAAATAGGGGTCACAGTTTTAAACGGTAAAAATATATTTGCCTGCCATATGCCAATGAATTTCTAAG
>ERZ1090869.1306-NODE-1307-length-11438-cov-11.465167_pt1 | contig 11438 bp, 9 predicted proteins | sample MGYA00478474_ERZ1090869 | MGnify/ENA primary metagenome ERZ1090869 (study PRJEB33644, sample SAMEA5815748) | chicken gut metagenome | biome: Chicken; feature: Gastrointestinal Tract; material: Caecum | place: Ireland | collected 2019-01-01 | study: A study of... | reverse complement strand
TATTATGACTAATCTGCATAACTTAAAATTAGCACAGATTACAAATTGTTGTCAATAATCTATATTGCAACTATAACTTATTGCTAAATGCATTGAAAAAAGGGCAGCACCTAATGTAGTGCTGCCCTTAAATTTCTTAAGCATTGTCCTAGTCTAAATAGAGTTTCCTCTTTGTCTCTTTGACTTCAGTTGCTGTCCGGACGAGGTATGTGAGTTTCAAATCTTCTATCAGAAGATTCAGGAGAATACACCCAGTCATACACAAATCCAGATTCAGGAATTCTGTAATTGTAATGTATTGCCTTATTAAGCTTATCGTTCTTGTTTATAATTAAAAGCTTTACCTTCATCTTTTCAGGTACAATAGCCTTAATATAAACCGCTACCTCGTCTCCGCACTCAACATCAGGATATATGTCGGCTAAACCTACAAGGTTTTGAGATATCTCTACAAAGATTCCGTAGCTCTCTTTGATACGAACAATACCAACTACAGTATCTCCCACACTAAACTTGGATGCTTCCTCTTCCCAAGTTCCAAGAAGCTCCTTATGTGTCAAAGTAATTCTTCCAGAATCATCTATGCTCTTTACTACAGCCTTAATGTTTCTCATTTTGGCTAAGTCATGCTTAGGGTCATGTATCCGTGGAATGCAAATATTCTCTATTGGAAGAAGAGCAGTAAACCCGCAACCAATATCACAAAAAGCTCCATAGTTTTCAAGATATGTGACCCTAGCATCTATCACCTGGCCTGGCTGGAGCTTAGATATATAATTATTATAGCACTCCTCTTGTGCAAGCCTACGGGACAGATTTGCGACATACATACCAGTCTTTAGCCTATCTACACCAGTAACCTTAAACTTTACAACCTTGCCTACCTTAGATAGCACTGCTACACTCTTTAGCGGCTTGCCATCAGGATTAAAAGCAAAGTCATCAGCTGAAATGATGCCAGTAACATTTGGACAAATGTTTACTTGCACATTCATGTTATTATCACACTTGGTAACTACACCTTCAAGAATTTCTCCAGTATCAACAGCGCGTTTAACATCAGATACTTTGTAGTTAGTTGGCTTACGAGAGAACTGCTCAGGAGTATATGTGTTCATCTACAGTTTCCCCTTATATTTTCAATTTTCCAAAATTTTAAATGGAATACTTCCATTTAGTTCATAGGTCTATTAACTAGTACCAATTAAATTTTGGAAAGTTGACTACCCTTAAATCTCAGCGATTACTTCCCAAGGACAATACACATCGCTAAGACTTCTACCAAGATGGCCGTAGGCAGCTATTCTACTATAAGGGAAGCTCCTTAAGTTCAAGTATTCAATAATTCCCTCAGGAGTTAAAGGAAATTTCTCCTTGACCAATTTTACCAGGTCTTGCTCAGACATATTCCCTTTAGCAGTCTCAAATGTATCCACATAAACTGCTACGGGCTCAGCCACTCCTATTGCGTAAGCTAGCTGTACCTCACATTTAAATGCTAAATGGTTACCAACAATGCTCTTAGCTATATGTCTAGCCATATAAGCTGCAGAACGGTCAACTTTAGTGGGGTCTTTTCCAGACCAGCAACCACCACCATGACGGCTAAACCCTCCGTAGCTATCAACAATTATTTTACGGCCAGTTAAACCTGTGTCTCCCATCGGGCCGCCAATCACAAACCTGCCAGTTGGATTCACCAAAATCTTAGTGTCTGGCCCAATCAGACTCCTATCAAATGTTGCGTAGATTACCTCATTTTTAACAATGTCTTTTACTTCATCCAGTGTAACATTGGCAGCGTGCTGAGTGGATACTACAATAGTATCAACACCAACTACCCTATCAACACCATCGTACTGAACGCTCACTTGGGCTTTTCCATCAGGCCCAAGTACATCTTTGTACTTCTGCTTACGGACCTCAGCAAGCCTGTAAGTTAATGCATGTGCCATCTGAATAGGAGCAGGCATCAAGTCAGTTGTATCTTTACAAGCAAATCCAAACATAATCCCCTGGTCACCAGCACCGCCAATGTCAACCCCAAGAGCAATGTCGGGAGACTGGGTGTTAATCTTGTTGATAATATCAATGGTATCGCACCCAAATCCAGAATTGGGGTCAGTATACCCAATATTTCTGATTACCTCACGAGCTATATGCTCAACGTCCAGTTTTGCCTGCGTTGTAATCTCGCCACCAATCAGCAAGAAATTCTTTCCAGCAAAGCACTCGCAAGCAACACGGCTGTTAGGGTCTTGCTCAAGCACCTTCTCAACTATGGTATCGCTAATCTGGTCACAAACCTTGTCAGGGTGCCCCTCTGTCACAGACTCAGAGGTAAAAATGTAAGCGTCTTTTTCGTACAACATTGTCATTCTCCTACTCTTTCTGTTTTAATAATCGTACCTGTAAACTTTGAATCCTGCGTCGCCATCAAATCTTGTCTTTACATCAGTGATGAAAAGCCCTAAAAATCTTTCAAGAGGGTTATCATCAGATATTGTGCCATCAGATAATGTTATTATGCCAACACTTGGGAAGTTTAGTATTCTCAAATTATCATTAGGATTTTTTCCTATCCCACTACTCAAAAACATAGCCGTTCCATTTTCAGAGTAAAGTCCACTGGTTTGTGAATTAGAGAATCTATCTATTCCAAATGTGTTCCCAGCTAGCACCATGTCTATATCTGCTAAGCTCACCTCGTTGAAGTATTGACTCTGGTTCATGGCTACAATCTGAAAAATATCCTTGTCTAATGATATGATTCCATAGATATAATCTAGAAAATCAGTGCCATCTCCCATTAAACCTAGCCCGCTCACTATAAGTTTAGAGTTTGCATCTTCAGCTAGGGATGCTCTGGTGTAATCAATGTAAGCTTTAGCATCTTCATCCCCACTATCAGCCAAACGAACGAACTGGTCTCCTATAAACTCTGATATGAAATCGTCTGCATCTACCTGAGGGGATGGAATGTCTATTGCCTTATTCTCTATGTTAATTCCCCCAGCTGAGTCTAAGGCGGATGTCAGAGCTTCTTTTACATCTTTATCGCTTTCGCCAAGGACATAAAGCACATCATAATCATCTGACAAAGATTGTACCAACTTAACTGAGTTGTTGTACTCTCCGTTATTGTCAGAAAAATTACCAGTAATGACTACTAAATCTGGGTCCTGAGATCCAACTACCTGTGCTGTCATCATTGGCTTATTAGCCACATCAGATATATGAGCTATAGTATATCCTACAAATGTCTTTGGTATTCGCTCAGACTGATACACATAATTTCTTGGGATTACTATATTATTTTGTGCTAATGCAAATCCAACCACCAGTACGGCTACAATAGCTAAAATGACAATAACCCCAAAGCTGTGCATCGTTCTTTTGATTTTAAGTTTAGATGCCCTTCTCATCTGAGATACCTCCAGCTACTCTATGCTAATATTAAATCCGCAGTGATTCTTAGTGCCCCACCTAGAACACCCGTAAAACCTATGCCCAAAATTCTTTTTAGTACGATTCTTTTTTAGAATCATCTGGGCACCACACATAGGGCATACTGGAGCATAAATTTCGAGAAGATAGTCAATTATGTTGCTTATTGAACTGTCTGTCACATTCTTTATTCTCTCGTTTACCCTAAAAAGTTGAATGTTACACATCCTCAATGTGTCCTCAACAAACTTGTCCCGGGCCATTTTATCTGCTTTATTATGGTATTCATCGTCAAGCTCCACAGCGAATAAGATGTCAAAACTATCCCGGTCGCATACCAAATAGTCTATATGCTTATAAGCAATTCTTAAAAATGCTCCCTTATCCCAGTCAAGTGATTCATCTAGCTGTATAAAGTCTGCCATCCTTACCATTGGAAAGATTAAGACCGATTTCCCTATGCAAGCTAGCCTACTATTGAAAGCATCAAACATAATATTGTACAGTGCCTTCTCGGCATTAGTCATAACAGTCTTTCTGCTAGTGTACGGATGTTCTCTGGCAGTCTTTAACTTCTTTACTCTGTTATAATACTCAGTACTAACCTTAGCTTGAGCTTCTTGAATAAATTGATTCTTTGCTCTTGGTATATTCACCACTGTATCAGTGGTGTCTGCTACGCTCTGTGTCTTATTCTGTGGAGCCTCTTCAATTTTTAATTGTCCATCTATGGGCTTTGCTACGCTTTTGCTACTTCTACTCTGCTTTCTACTTCTTTTCTTCTTAGGCTTACTTTCCCTATTGAGTGTATGTTTACTGGGTTCAAGTGAGTCAGGTGTAAAAGTAGCAGTATCATTAAAGTTTTCCACCTGATTTTCCTCCCAAGTTACTCTCTACAAAAATGACTATACCAAAAATTTCCGCCGTTCAGGATTTCTCTACGAACATTTATCATGACATATAAGGCAGTTGTATCAAACATACTGTCATGGTAATCTCTCTTTGAGTCACCAAATATGCTCTGGCTAAAATCACCAATCTTACTGTGGCTTATACCGTAGTAATCAATTACTTCAGATAGCTTAGGATTTTTAAATGGGCCATACTTCTTAGACCTAGCTGGTAGCCTAAGTACAGGCTTAAAATATTCCATGCTATCTAACCTATCCAATGGCCTAAAGGAAATTCCACATCTCCAAAACTCCTGGCTGATGAACTTCTCATCGAATGGAATGTTATGGGCTACTAGAGTTGCGCCTGATAGCAAATCTAATAGTTCATCTTTATGGTCTCCAAAAGTCTCCCCATGTGACAGTTCAGTTAATTGCTCTATGCTCATTCCATGAGTTTTATAAGCTCCCTCTGTCATTGTGTCAACTTTAAAGTAAAAGTTCTTAGCCAGAGTAAACTGGAAGTCTGTTTCCACTATAGCGGATAGCTCACAAATCTGTCCAGGGTTAAGCCCGGTTGTTTCAGTATCCAAATACACTATTTTCATATTCCTTAATTTTGGGGTGCCCAACTTCTATATTGTTGAGCACCCCTAACCCCCAATCAGATTAGTCTGGTCAGTGCCTCTTTTCCTCCCCAAATGCAAGGCTCAGTGCAAGTGTATCCACTAAATTTACACTTTGCACATACCTTGCCAGATTCACTGCAGTCCTCAAATTTCTTACGAAGATTAGAGCTAAAGTGAGGCATGTTATCAAGCATCAGTTCCATTGTATGCATTGTGCTATGCACCACCTCAAGCTGAGCTCTACCACACAGTCTTTCCTTACATTTATCAATGAAATCCTCAGTTCTACCAGACTCAATGACATGAACCAGAGTACACTGAGGGAAATACTGGCGAAGCTTATCAAAATCAGAACGCCACTCGTCCACAAGTTCAGGGTACTTTTCCAAAATTGGAGGAATGAAACAAGTAGCCTTGCTATAATCTCCGCTAAACTCCATCTCATAATGGAGCTTACGGTGCCTGTGAGCCTGAGCCAAACAGGTAAAACTACAGTCGTAAGCAACTGTATAAGTATCAGAGATACTGCACTGACCATCCCAGGGAGTTAGCCCATTCTGCAACCGGAAGAAGTTAAACCCGTTATCATTTTTATCCTTAACGATGCCGTTTTGAGAATACGGTTTAAACATCTTCTCGTCAAGCTCATTCAGATAAGGAAGAAGCTTCTCTCCAAAGGGGTCAGGGTTATTCTTGATGTTAGAAATTAGCTTCTGTGCCCAATAGTGCATATAGCTAAGCTGGCGGAAACTCACTGTGTAACCCATGGAAGTCGGAGTAAACACACTCAGCATATATCTCGCATTTTCCAGGGCCAACTTGGATACCATCTTAGGGTCAATCTTAACCCCATCTGCATTATAAGTAGCATTGATGATTTCCTCAAACTTCTTAGCCCATTTGTTATAAATCTCAAGCTCTAGTTCAGTTTCAGGGTGCATCTTGGTGTAACGACCACTCTTCTCAGAAGTAGTGTATACACCCACGCTATTCAGCAGCATAGCTATAATCTTGGGAAGTCCAGAGATCTCAAACCCAATGCTATAATGGTCAAATGGGCTATGATGCCCACTACCAATAATCGTGTTAGCTCTTTTCACAGCAGAGCTAGAGTTGTTAATCTTATTGCTGAAGTAATCATCCGCCATGTAGCAGATGCCAGCTTCACGCCCTCCAACAATAATGGCCTGCTCGGCAAGGGACAATTCTCTGTCATCCTCAATAGGCAGCAGGTCCGTAGTGTGATGAATAACCTTAATTTCCAAGTTAAACAATCCTTTCTTTAGTAGACTAAACCTCCAACTTTGGTTAAGTCCATAATATTGTATTTTTCATTATCTACAGTAGCAACTCCTGCACTAAGCACAGTTCGCTTATTCCGGCTAACCTGAACATCTTGCTCAGCTATACTTTTTACAGAATCAATTGTCATTCCAAATGTTTTATCCCCAACTTGGATGACTATACACATGCTAGTAATCTGGTTTGTATTGTATTCTGCTATATTATCAAGATTATCAAGGACATAACGCTCAACATCTCTTCTAATAGCATTAGTTTGAGCATCAGCCTCAGTTATTGTCATCTTCTTATTAGTTCTAGCCTCAACAACAGAATGAGCACGAGAAGCACATATGTTCATATGTTCAGAAGCTTTAACTATAAGCTTATCCATGTATTTATCATGTGGAAACCTAGTTGAACCTAGCTCACCTATAATTTCCTCAAGCAATTTATAGAACTTCTTATCGTTCTCCCCTGTCATAGCCATCCAATCAAGAGTGTCAAGCCAAGAAATACACTTGAGCTTAATATCAGATAAATGCTTGCAGAAGTTTAGCCTTCTGTCTATCTGACTTGGTTCCCTAGCAATCTTATGCCCATCTATCACAACTATATTTGAACCAAAAATTGTGTAAGTACCACGAAGGAATCTCCCCTGGGCCTCTTTAACAAAAGTGCACCTACTTAAATCAGTAAATGCCTTAATGTAACTTTGGTTTATAGCATACTCCCTTTTTCCAATAGCTATAATCACCCAAGTATCTTCTAATTTATTCATGTTTAACATTCCTCCGCTTGGGTCTATATGTCAATTAAATCCAGCAAGATGCCTCTTTATCTGGTATCCATCTGAACCAATCAGGTGCCTTCTTCACAATCTCCTGCATATCCTCTGATGTCAACTCTATCTTTGGCTCACCGTCAAAATACATACTTGGCAGAAATCCTATAAAATCTGTATCTATATAACCCGAAGAGAGGTGTACAGCTCTTGTTCTACTGAGTACCTCGATAAACTTCTGTCTGACTTCTGCTACGGTTGATTTATCTAGCTTTATATCCTTAATATATAGTAATACCTTCTCTGGCTGGATGCAAGTAACTAAGAACTCATCTGTTAATAGATGATTCCCAGCACCATCTCTCTGCATAATATTATGTTTTTCAAAAGTATGTATTATATTAGGAAGTGTGTACCCTATTTCATCAAGCTCGTTAACTAAAGAAATAGGGATAAATACCTCAAGTATCTCTTCTTCTTTGGATGGTTTGTATCCTACACAAGTACGTATATTATCATTTGGCTTTATGCCAAAGAGTTTAGTAGTTGTATTGTGAAGTTTTCCAAGGTATATGCCACCCATACTCTTGTATCTCTCAGAGATATACAGCCTACCAGGCTCGTACTTATAAGCTCTAAGCTTATTCTGACTTGGCTTAGTTGCCGCAATTCTATTATAAGTATTGCTCAACACCAGCTTTAGCATACCACCATATTTAGCTAAATGCACCGGTGTAGTTAGAATGTTATTTGTCACTACACAATGCCTTGTTACCTCAAACACACTGTTAACTTCTAACGGCAAAGTTAGCACTAAACCATTTTTCAGTGTGACTATACAGTTCATTACTGTGTATTTCTTATTCCAGTCGCTTTGGTAAATATTAGGAGTGAATTCGATTTGTGCCGTAATGTTGTCACAAACAATCTCGGAGTCAGTCTCCACATTAGCTTTAGACCTAGTCACCCAGCCAGTGTCAGACTTAAAATCTATAAGGTAATCATCTTGCCCATTAGCCTTTTTATAATGTCGGACCACTAGATACTTCCCAGATTTATCTTTAAACATAAGCTAACACCAACCTAGCACAAACTAAACTTTAATTTACTCCATAATATTTATACGCCTTTACCAAAATCCCTATTAAATCAATCAGGTGGAATGGCTGTGTTCGGTCTCCATTCCACCTGATTAAGTTTTACGATTTAATGTGCTCCATCACATAATCGATGAAAGACTCTACCGAGCATTGCTCAACTGGTGTTTTGGCATGAAACTCATTACAATAATAACTGATAGCCTCATTGTCCACAAGCACTCTGACTCCGATATTGCGGTCACCATTAGCTAGCATCCGAATTCTCAATAGCACATTCATTAGTTGGTATGGCTTCAATTCAGAAACATAGTAAGTATCACCGTTATTATCAAAAGTCTCAAAGTTCGGAGTTACTAAGCTCTGGTCCCTACTAATTACAGGATAGTATTTAACCTCTCTGCTAAGCGGGTTAGTCACTCCAAAGTTGCCAAGCTTAAGTATTACTTCATCAATCGGAGCATCAGATACAGCTAGCATCTCGGAGATAAGGTTAGCTATGTCATTATCTCCCATCTGAGCACGGAATGCCATACTAAGCTCGCCAGACTTCACAGCTAAAACCTTGTGTACTACTGTATCTTGCACATCAGCTAGAGTATCGCTCGGATATAGGTAGCTACTCATATTTCCACTAATAATACTACTAGAGTTTGTATTACTTCCATCTTTAGAGCCTTGGTATAACCCAGTTTCGATAGGATGTGGAATGTCAGAACTATAAATAGATTGAATATTAAGCTGATACATCTGCTCCTCATCGGTATAAATGCTACCATTGAAATAAATAGTCAACCCATTTACATCAACCTGAAGGATGCTACACAGATATTCAATCACTGGGAATATATCAGTAATATGTGTTACTGTTAAACCCAACCGAGTGTACGGTATTCTAACTGTATCGTTCTCAGTTAACGAGTGTATTAAGTCAGATACGCCCTCGAACCTATTAGTTCCTATCACCTTTGGTTTAGACTTTATCCTACCAAAGCTAATTACAGCAGTCATTAGGTCTATAGCCGTGTTATCCAAAGAATCATTTCTGATTTCTAAAGATTCTGTGCTCTCGTTCTCAGTATTAGTTAAGCAAATCAACTGCTTAACTTCAACCTCATTGTTATAGCAAACGTTCTCAAAAGACCTAAATGGCATAAATACCGAGATTGCATCAGCAGGAGCCTCGTCTGGCAAGTTGTCTATTATAGAAGCACCACTCTCTTGGTACTCTTGCTCATTGACCTGTGTGTTAGCTTCGTCAACTGGCTCCGCTTCTTCAGTTATAATAGGATTGCTTCCTATAATCTTATAACGGAATACCACATTGGGGAATTTGCTAAACAGAGTTTTAAGTCTGTATATGGCATCTTCCTCAGTTAGACCAGATAGGTCTATGTCATACATCTTATTTCCAATGAGGAAGTCGTTCCTAACAGGGCTATCGGATATGTTGAACACATCCCCATCAAACAGGTATTGCATCAACTCAAAAGTAACATTCTTGTATAACTCCTGAAGAGATAGCCCTATAAACTTCTCAATGGTTTGAGCCTGGTAAAGACTGCCTTCTACAACTCCCACATAGCCCTTGGTATCATTTTCATCTGCTTCAATGGTAGCCAATAGGCTTTCTGCCTCAGTTACCCTGGGGTCCTCTTTGTTACTGAGTATTTCTTTGAGGTTCGCTATCTCTTCATCTTTCCCAGCTATTTCATCCTGGAGCTTTGCTACCTCATTGGTCAGATTGACTATCTGATTACGATAGCTGCTCTCTGTTGCTCCCTGGATTGTTTCAGTATTATTCTCAGAATTTGTGCTAAGCTTATCTTGAAGTTCAGATTCTCTCTGCTTTGCCTCGTCCAGAGCAGCTGCTAAACTGTTATTTTCTTCTCTAAGAGAACCTATCTCGGTTTCTTTAGAAGAAATCTCATCTTGTAGAGTTGCCACTTTTTCAGATAAACAGCTATTCTCATTGGATAGGCTACCTGCTTCTGACTTTAGGGTCAAAACCTGCTCATGCAAAGAGTCACATTCACCGGATAACCTCTTTACTTCTGCCAAAGCATGCTCAAGTTCTTCACTGCTCTTATCTTCCTCTGCCGCAACTTGTGCAGCTTGCTGGGCCTCATCTAGCTGAGCCTTTAGATTATTAACCTCTGCCAATAACTCGCCGTTTTCCTGAAGAAGCTTCTCTTTCTCTTGAACAACCTCACCATAGGCTTGATTGAGGTCCTCCCCAGTCTCGCTCTCTTTTTGTATTAGTATCTCTCTAAGATACTCCACTACCTTCTCAGGTGTTACCTTCATCTGTTGGCAGAAGTTAGAGGAGATTAGACGAACATCGAGGTTTCTAACACAACTTTCAAAGCTATTTCTTAGCTCAGCCTCAACAATATTATCAAGGTAGTTTCCAAGCCCATCAGCCGGATTAGTCATAGCATCCAGTAAACCCTCAAGGCCCTCATCATCAGAAAATAGCTCAAAAGTCTTTATTAGCTTTGCTGCTTTTGCTCCACCGAATACTCCCAGCTGATGACCGTTAGTCAGTATGATACAAGGTGTATCTGCCGGAATAGGTGTTGGCTGAGTTACATCCCAGCTGTATGGCATGGTTTTAACAGCAAACTTCACTTTAGTCCCATCATCACTAAAGATTGCCCAATAATAACCGAGGTCATTCTGCTGATGTATACGCTTGACATTACGAACACGCCTACGGTCATAACCAATCAGCTTCAGTAGGTCAGCTGTAATCAGTTCATCAGTAATATTAGGCTGTTTCTTAATGTCGTCAAGGTTCAAATCTAAAGTTTCTTTTATATACTCAAGTTCCTTCCTCATAGCTTTAAACCTCCTGCCAAATAGTTGGCTTATTCAGTAACCTCTGAATTTTTAGTGTTTTTCTCTAGTTTATCAGCAGATTCTGCATTAGTTGGGTCTGAACTATCATCGTTCGGCACGATTTCATCAGCAGGCGCAGTCTCCACCTCTGGAGTTGTGGGTGTCTCCACCTCTGAAGTTGTGGGTGTCTCCGGCTTATTAACAGCCCTCTCGCTGTCAAAGCCCTTCGTATACTCCATGCCAGAGATGTCTCCAAGAGCGTCATTAAGTGCATCTTCAGCTATTCTACGGTCAATCTCTTCATCAAGTGCGTCAGCTAAATCTCCTACTTTGCCATACACAAAATCGGCAGCATCTCTAGCACAACAAAGTAGTTTATTTGTTCCCACCTTCTTCGCTACGATAGCGGCCCCAGCTCCAAGAGCTCCAACAATGACTAGACTCTTAAGTATACCTTTCATATTTACGC
>ERZ1090869.1296-NODE-1297-length-11541-cov-9.887080_pt1 | contig 11541 bp, 13 predicted proteins | sample MGYA00478474_ERZ1090869 | MGnify/ENA primary metagenome ERZ1090869 (study PRJEB33644, sample SAMEA5815748) | chicken gut metagenome | biome: Chicken; feature: Gastrointestinal Tract; material: Caecum | place: Ireland | collected 2019-01-01 | study: A study of... | reverse complement strand
GAGATGGCGGCGGCTCCCACGGTGTAAGGAGGCAAGAACATGAGTGAGAAAGTGACAAATCTCCAGGAGTTTATTCAGCCTGCCCGTCTGACAGACGATCAGACCGGCCAGGTGTATGAGCTGGATTTCAGCAAGGAGAGCGTGGTGTTCGCCGAGCGGAACAAGTTCAAGCTGGAGGATGCTATCGAGTTCCCTGTGACTGGTATGCGTGACCTGTTCTACTACAGTTTCCGCAAGAACCACCGGAACGTGGCCCGTGAGAAGACGGACAAGCTGATTGACCGTTGGGGCGGCGGCGTTCCCGAAAAGTTAGTGAAGCGGCTGATTCAGCTCTACCAGCAGGCCCAGGCTTCCAATGCCATTCTGGTGGACGAGGATGCCGAAAAAAACTCCGGCCTGACCCTGGAGCTGTAACGCGCCAGCGGTCATGTGAGGAAATCTTTCTTGCTGATTGTCCGTACTATCTCTCCATTGGAATGACTTGGGACCAGTATTGGTACGGGGATGTACGGATGGCGGCAATTTTTAGGGAGGCTGATAAGCGTCGCATGGAGAGGATCAATGCAGAGGCCCACTTGATGGGATTGTATGTGTATGAAGCTCTATGCGACGTTTCTCCTGTTTTGCACGCCTTTGCAAAGAAGGGCACGAAGCCTAAGCCGTTTAGGACAGAGCCTTACTCTCTGAGTGGCAAAAAAGAAGAAAAATCAGAACAGCAGGAAGAAGCCGAGCGCTTGCGCGCTGAAATCTATATGAAACAGATGGTGCGGGCAGGAAAGAATTGGGGAAAGAGAGGTGGCAACAATGGCCGTTGATATTGATAGCCTGCAAATTGAAATTGAAGCTACGTCCAGTGATGCGGCGTCGAAAATCGAACAGCTTGCCACCGCCCTGACCAATTTGAAGTCGGCGGCGAAGGGCGGGGCTGGGCTGACTACCACTACCAAACAGCTCCAAGCTCTCTCTAATGCGGCGAAGCTGATTAACGGGACGGACCTGAATTCTCAGAAAATCCAGCAATTTGCCTCTGCTATGAATAGTCTTTCCACTATCCAGAAGGCAAGCGGGTTAAACTCTACGATCAACGCATTGAAGAAATTACCGGAGATCAGCACCGCCCTTGATAAAGCCGATCTTGGAAAGTTTGCCACGCAAATGAACCAGGTTGCTTCTGCAATGAGGCCACTGGCAACAGAGATGCAGAAGGTGGCGAACGGGTTTTCTGCATTCCCGATTCGGATTCAGAAGATTATACAGAGTAATTCGGCACTGGCGGCTTCCAACAATAAGACGGCTAAGAGTTTTGGGGTGCTGGGGACAGGAATCAGCTCCACAAAAGCGAAGTTTGGCATTTATTTAATTGCGTTCCGTCAGATTGCCTCTGTCATGTCTGACTGGGTTAAGGAATCAAACGATTATGTTGAAAACCTGAATCTATTTACTGTTGCTATGGGCGATTATGCGGCAGAGGCTAAAGTATATGCCGAAGAGGTTCAAGCGGCAATGGGGATTGATCCATCTGAATGGATGCGGAACCAGGGCGTGTTTATGCAGATGGCATCTGGATTTGGGGTTGCAACCGATAGCGCGGCCTTGATGTCCAAGAATTTGACCCAGTTGGGCTATGACATTTCCTCGTTCTACAACATTGGAATTGAGGAAGCAATGGAAAAATTGCAGTCGGGTCTAGCAGGCGAAATTGAGCCTTTGCGCCGGCTTGGTTATGCAATCGACGTTGCCTCTCTGGAACAAGTAGCTCTAAATCACGGGATCACCGAAAGCGTAAACGCAATGAGCCAGGCTGAAAAATCACAGCTACGGTACATTGCGATTATGGAGCAAAGTTCCAATGCAATGGGAGATTTGTCCAGAACGATTCAAACTCCTGCCAACGCAATGCGGATTTTGAATCAGCAAATCGTCCAGCTTCAGCGTGCGCTAGGGAATATGCTGATCCCGATTCTTCAACAGATCATCCCGTGGGTACAGGCGTTTGTGGAACTCTTGACTGAAGCGGCACAGGCGATTGCATTTTTGCTTGGATTTTCCTTGCCGACAATTGATTACTCCGGCCTGGAAAATGTAGCCGGAGGTGTATCCGAAGCAGGAGACGCGATGGATGAAGCATCTGAATCGGCGAAAGAGTTAAGAGGGTATCTGCTTGGAATTGATGAACTGAACATTCTTCCTGATACACAAAAATCAGAAACAGATGGATTTGGGAATCTTGGAATAGAAATTCCAGAATATTCAGACTACGACAGAAACTTCCTTGGAGACTTGCAAGATCAAGTTGAGAAGCTGAAGTCTGCTATTGAAGACTTGCTTGTCCCAATTTCTTCTGTCGCAACAGGATTGCTGGCATGGAAATTGGCAAAAAACTTAATTCCAGAACTTAGCACTTTGCAAGGGCTTTTGGGAAGCCTCCTTGTGAGCGTTGGGCTAACACTTCTAATAGACAGCATTCAGGACATTATTTTCGGGAATGGACTCACATGGAGCAACATCCTGAAAGGTGGGGCTGGTGGTGCGTTGGCTGGAGCTGGTCTTGGTGTTCTTCTCGCAAAGAAACTTGGCCTTAGTTGGGTTGGAGGTATGCTAGTTGGTGCGGTTGTCGGTCTTGGCCTTAGCCTTGTCATTATGAGCATTATTGCTCAGATTAAGGACGGGCTAAACTTCGGGAATCTTCTTCTTGGCGTTCTGGGTGGTGCATTGGCAGGAGGAGCACTTGGCGGTCTATTTGCCTGGAGGGCTGGGCTGAATATGGCAGGTGGAATTATAGGAGGAATCGTTGCAGGAATTGGTCTTGTCCTTTTGATTTCCTCCATAACTGCAATTTTGCAAAATGGGCTAAGTTTCGGGAACGGACTTATGGGGGTTATTGGCGGAGCACTAGCTGGAGCTGGCATTGGAACAGTTATCGCTGGTGGTTTTGGCGCTGCAATCGGTCTTGTTGTTGGAGTTGGCCTCTCTCTTGCGATTGAAGGAATCACGGCCCAAATCAAAGACGGACCGAGCGTTGCAGGGGGACTAATGACGATTCTTGGCTCTGCTTTAGCAGGCGCAGGAATAGGGTCTGTTGTTCCAGGGCTTGGAACCGCCGCAGGTGCAATCATCGGAATCGGAATTGGAGTGGTTCTTGAAATAACTGGAATCAGTGCCGCAGGGCAGGCGGCGTATGAAGCCACGGAAGATTTCGAGATTATGGAAAATATTATCGCCCGTTGCACTGAGACCTCCAATACGGCAAGCCAGGCGTTTGACAATCTGAAAAATGGGATCGATGGGTTTAATTCCGTTGTTTCGGATTATGGGATTGCCCACCAACTTGTAGAGGAAATCTATGCCATAAACAGCAATGCAAACGCATCCGCTTATGAGCTTGAGCAAATGGCGGTAAAGGTTGACGTGCTGAATGGTCTGAACATTAACGGACTCTCTCTTTCCATTGACGAAACTACTCATCGTGTAGTTGAAAGCAAAGAAGCCGTTATGGAGCTAATTGCCTCTCTGGAACAGGAAGCCAAAATGGAAGCTTTGCGCGACATCCTGGTACAGAGCTATAAGGATCAGTATCAGGCCATGTCTTCTATGGTGCAAGCTGCTCATGATTACGATGCCGCAAACCAAGCCCTGATGCAGACCACAAACGAACTGAGCAATACTCCGTGGTACGACTTAATGAAACGGTCGGAACTGAGCGCCGCCCAAGAGAAAGAGCGAGAAGCGGTACAGGCCACCCAGGAAGCATATAGTGCTTCGCTAGAAATCTTCAAGAATCTTGGCAGTGAAATTGAAATCTACACCGGAATCTTGACAGACATGAAGTTGTCTGAATCTGGTGTGGGTACAGAAATGATTGAAGGACTGACTTCGGCGCAGAGTGAATTGACAAACTTCACTGCAAGCAATTTCTCTATCGAGCAGTGGGAATCTATCGGTCAGAATATCTCCAACGGAATCGCAAGCGGAATCAGGAGCAGCGGGTATCTGGTCTCTGACGCAATCAATGATGTTACAAGCGGCTATTCCGTTGGAGGAAGAAGCTATAATAGCACCTTCTCTAATCGTTCCAGAAGCATTTCTATGTACGCCTCTGGTGGTTTCCCGGAACAGGGGCAGTATTTTATTGCCAGAGAGCAAGGCCCGGAATTGGTCGGGACGATTGGAAATAAAACCGCAGTAGCAAACAACGACCAGATTGTTGCTGGAATTGCCACAGCGAACGAAGGCGTTATCAATGCGATTATGGCGATGGCCTCTATGGTTGTCCAAGCAATTAACGAACAGGACACCAGCACCTACATTGATGGGAAACAGTTGGTTCGCATGACCTACAATCACTTGAAGCAATACGAAACTGAGCGGGGGAAATCCCTGGTGGCAGGTGGTTAGGATGGTTCTAAAAATTGATGGAACGGACATTGTTCCGTTTATTGCCTTCAATGGGCTTCAATGGCAAAGGCAGGATATTGACGGGCCGAACGCAGGCCGAACAATGGACGGGACAGTAGTTCGAGACAGAATTGCCACAAAAATCCGCTGGGATGTGACTTGCCGTCCTCTTACCTCCGCTGAGTTGTCCCAAGTATTGCAGTTGATTCAACCTGAGTTTGTGTCACTGCAATACTGGGACCCCATCACTGGATCGGTACTGACAGACCAGTTTTACTCCAATAACATTCCAGCTTCCTATTTGATCAGGAAAGCTAATGGTACCGAGTATTGGGGCGGTGTGACTTTCCCCTTGATTCAAAAGTAAGAGAGGGAAAATATGGCGGAAAAAAGCAAAATTGTATATGAACAGTGGGAATTTACGGACAACGCAATTAAGAGTGGAAGCGTTCACCTTGCTATGTCCCTTATGTCTGACGCACTAGAAACAAATACATTTACAGCCACAGTAGAATGTACGGATAAAAATATCATCAATTTTGAGAGAAACACACCGTTGACCTATTATTACAATAATTTAAAAAAGGGGATTTTTTATGTTCAGAGTATAACAAGAGACGGCCCTAAAACCTATACAATATACGCGACTTCTGCTATTGGCCTTCTTATCGAGGCTAGGCACTATGGAGGCATCTACACCGGGCAGACGGTGGCGGAGGTTTTGCCGTCCATCTGTGGGACGGTCCCTTATGTGGTCAAGACCAATCTGAGGGACATTGCTCTGTATGGCTGGCTTCCTGTGGCATCCTCCCGGGACAATCTGTCTCAGGTGCTCTTTGCCATCGGGGCCTCCATCCGAACAGACCTTGACGGGGTGTTGCATATCGAAACCCTGTGGGACGGCATTGTGGGGAATATCGGGAAAGACAGACTCTACAACGGGGCACAGGTCAACTATGACGCCAAGGTTACGCAAGTAGTGGTCACCGAGCACCAGTACATGGAGGGCGGAGACGAGGAAAACCTGTTTGAAGGGACTGCCGCCGAGGGGGACATTATCACCTTTGATGACCCCATGTATGATCTCACCCCCAGCGGATTGACAATCCTGGAGAGTGGGGCCAACTACGCAAAAGTTTCCGCTGGGACCGGGGCCTTGACGGGCAGGAAGTATATCCACAACACCAGAGAAGTGGCCAGGGCCGTTTCTCAGGCCAATGAGCCGAATGTTATCACCGTCACGGATGCAACCCTTGTCTCCCTGGTCAATTCCGCCGCTGTGGCTGAAAGGCTGGTCAACTACTACCAGTGGACGGAAACCATTGAATCTGGTGTTGTCTACGACGGAGAACTACCCGGGAACAGGTCCAACGCCTGGCACCCCTACGATGAGGAAGTGGTTTCGGGCTGTCTGGAGAGTGCAGATATCAACCTATCCAACACTTTGAGAGCAGAGGAGCGGATTCTGATTGGGTATGTGCCCCCGAAGTTCGAAGAGGTCATAACCTATGATGAACATGAATTGCTTACCGGAATAGGAAGGTGGACCGTACCGGATGGGGTAACTGAGGTTCGAATCGTTCTGATTCAGGGGGGACAGGCTGGGTACTCCGGCGCAAACGGGACAGGAGGCGGGGGTAGTTCTATTCCCGACATAGAAACGAATCGCACGACAGTTCCGAGCCCAAGTACAGGAAAAAGTGTAAGCGCATCTGCAAACGCATCCCGATCCGGAGCGCCCGCAGGGAATGGCGGCGATGGGGGACAGGGAGGCTCTGGTGGAAAGGTCCTTCAGACGACAATAAGTGTAAGCCCAGGCCAGGGCATTGCGTATGCCTGCGGAAATGGCGGGGTATCTGGAGGGGCTACGGGGGGAGAAACAACATTTGGATCACTTTCGTCTGCGGATGGCGGGAGTCTTCCATATGGCTATACAGATATTGTAACCGAAATCACGTATGCAGTCCCTGGGATAGCAGGAGAACCTGGCGCGGACGGAGGCTCAAACGGGAGCCCCGGTGAGGACGCCGGGAGTGTTTCGGGAGGCACTGGAATTTCATCCAGAAGCTGGGAGCGAACTGGGCGAAGTTCCGATAGAGATCAAACGACATCTGCTGAATATTCATTTAGCCATGGCGGCATGGGTGGAGGCGGTGCCGGAGGAGCCTCTGGTAAAACCAATGGTTCAGTTGGCCGAAACGCAGCCTTTGGAGGCGAATCCCACGTTTCTAGCGGATATATGAGTGGAAGTGCAACGCTCAAGCAGAATCGCGGCGGCGCTGGAGGAGATGGCGCAAATGGAGAGAGCGGGGCTACATATGGTTGCGGAGGAGCTGGTGGAGGCGGCGGTGGAGGCGGAGGGGCAGCCGGAAACGCCTCTGTCAGCACATCGGTAACCTCTACGTTTAGCCGAGAAGTTTCGGGGAGCGTAAGCGCAACAGCAACGGTAGACCCGCCACGGGCCGGGGCTGGTGGAAGTGGAGGCTCTGGCGGTTCTGGAGCGCCCGGTTGTATCATCCTATACTACGGCGTACAAAGAGAAGTTGATTCTGGCCCTCTGGTCACAGCAGATAACAAGGTCTTTCTCGATAAACTGGGCCGTTTGATTGTAGTGTGAGGTGAAAACATGACATTAGAGGAACGAGTTACTGCCCTGGAGGCGCAGATGACCGCCGCCACTCAGGCAGACCCAACAGAGTATTACACCAGCGTTTACTCCGGCGAACAAATCGACCAGGCCGTAGGTGACGTTCTGAATGGAGACTTTATTGTCCCCTCCTCCACTTCCGGGAGTCAGAAGAAATTCCAGATCAAGGTGGACGACTCTGGGGCGATCACAGCGGTGGAGGTGGAAGCATAATGTTCCAATTTTTTGCAAAAAAAGTCTCTCTTGACGTTACTCAACGGGAAATTGTGACTTCCGGCTCTGTAAATGTTTATCAGTGCCAGTTCCAATTTGACAGTGCCTGGGATGGACTTGAAAAAACAGCCGTCTTTAAGGCGGGGGACATATCCATTTCCGTTTTGCTGGACGATTTGGGAGCCTGCAATATCCCGTGGGAAGTTTTCCAGGACGCAAAACGAACGCTTTATGCGGGAGTTTATGGGACGAAAAATGATAATGTGGTGCTCCCTACCATTTGGGCCTCACTTGGGACCATCAAAGAGGGCGTTTCGCTGGGGGACACCGCACAGCCCCCATCCCCATCTCTGTACGAACAGCTATTGGCTGACATCGGAAACCTGGATGATCTAGCCACTACCGCAAAAGACTCCCTGGTGGCGGCCATCAATGAGGTTTACGCAACTGGTGGCGGCGGAGGCGGGAGCGGTAATGTTGCCTCACCGGACATCAACATGATTCGCGTTATGGACCGTGGAGATTATGAAGGCTTGATAAGCAAGGACTCGAAGACGTTGTATCTGCTCAGGGGGTGAGGACATGATCTATGCAGGAGCGGAACAGATCGCCTCCATGATGGTCGGAAACATGGGAATTAAAACCGCCGCTATTGGTTCAGATACAATTTATACAAGACCGGGCGGATACTTATACATTGAATTAAACACAAAGGAGACTGACAATGGCTAGTTATTTTAATTTAACACTGGACACCCGTGCTCCGTCTGGCTTAACGCTGTCGATCAACGACGGGGCGCTGTACGCAACCAGCACGTCGGTGACCCTTACCATCGGCCTGACGGATAGTCCCACCACCGGATACCAGATGAAAGTCTGGGGCATTGAGGGCGTAGCCGATGAAGTGAGCGCCAGTTGGGAGACCTTTGCCAACAACAAGAGCGTAAATCTGACAACTGGAGACGGTCTCAAGACAGTCCACATCAAGGTCCGGGACGACGTGGGCAACGAGAGTGCAGAGGTCACCGACACTATCACCTTGAACACTGCTGTGCCCACGGTGTCTGTCACAGGGCCGGACAAGAGTAAGATCTCCAAGATTACCGGATTCAATCAGAGTGTATTCAACTTCACTTGCGACGTGGAGTTTGAGGAATATAAGGTGTGCGTTGTTCCGGTCAACAGCAGTACACAGGACGCAGGCGTGATTATCGGAACGGACAATGGCTCCCAGAACACCTCCGGCTCCGCCGGGAGCTATCCTGCCTCTGAAAATATCCAGGTTACCATCACCGGCGCTGACCTGGAGGCCGCATCTACCGGCGACGGCGTGAAGATTATTAAGGTGTTCGTCAAGAACGCTGCCGGGACCTGGAGCGTGGCGTAATGGCCGCCCCGGGACTGACATTCTCAGTTTCCGGGAACAAGGTATCGGATGAACCGGGGTTTGACTACATCATCGTCAATTTTCAGTCTGATATTCCATATCAAAGGTTCGAGTGTCGGGCAACGAAAATCGGAGATGATTACGGTGTGGGAAAGGGGGCTCTGGTGGCCTCTTTCTCCACCACCCCGGCAAACACCAAGCGGACCTTTGAGGTCTACGATGACTACCTTGTTCACGGAGATGGAGAGTATCGGATATCACTGTTCGCTCAGGGGATGGACGGGAGCTGGAATGATAACCATGGCTTTATCCCAAATGGGCAAACAGAAACAATGCTGATGGCGGACGGCCTGGAATTTTTGGTAATGAGGTGAAATAATGGCATATAACAGCGCATATACCGGCTCCCAGGTTGACGCAGCCGTAGGAGCTGTAAGGCAAAAAGAAACTAAGTGGGACAACAAGCAAGATGAACTGACCGGCACAGAGGACCAGCTTGTGGGCTTTAACTCCGCTGGTAAAGCGACCGCAGTATCGAAGCCTACCGCCGCCGATGTTGGCGCTATGCCTGCTGTGACTGGAGGCACTACGGGGCAGGTATTGACAAAAACAGAGGCAGGACAGGAGTGGCAGGATGCGCCGGATGGATTGCCAGAAGGTGGAACTGAGGGCCAAGTCCTCACCAAGACTCCCACAGGAGCACAGTGGGACGACGTGCCGTCTGATATCCCCGCCGGGGGAACCCAGGGACAGGTACTCACCAAAGGAGACGGTGAAACTGTAACGTGGTCTGACCCTGCGAGTGGCCTCCCCACCGGCGGCACCCCCGGCCAGATGCTCTATCAGGGAGAGAGCGGGCCGGAGTGGGGAGCCCCCCCGGAAAGCGGCATGACACAGGAGGATGGAGATACCAGATATCTGAAATTATCTGGTGGAACATTAACAGGAGACGTTTATTTTGCTGGGGATACAGACAATAGCATTGGGTATCAATCAAAATGCATTATCTATTTCGAAAAGCCTAATTCCGGAAGCCCTTTTATAAAAATCCAGATAAATAATGAAGATGTCGCAACCTTTTATCAGGCTGCATTAGATTTAGGCGATATTACCGTTCGTGGCGTCAATGAACCTTCTGGCAAAACAGATGCTGTAAACAAGCAATACGTTGATTCTTACTTTGTTCGCACGACCAGAACCATCAACAGCAAGCCTCTGTCCTCCAATATAACCCTTACTGCTGATGACGTTGGGGCTGGGGAACCGGCAACCTCCGCCACTGTCACCCTCACCGCCGCTGGCTGGACAGGCAGTGCGGCTCCTTTTTCCCAACAGGTCTCTTGCTCCATCGTGGCAGCTGATACCGCTGTGGTTGCCGTGGATGTAGACACCCCCGGTACCGACGCAGACGCAGACGCAGAAGCTATCAACGCCTGGGCGCTGTGTACTCAGCAGAACCCCACGCAGGGCGCTGGTACGCTGACCTTCTATTGCACGGAGAAACCCACCATCAACATCCCCGTAAAGGTTGGTGTGGCATGATTTTTGTGTATCGGACAAGCATGGTTGGACCCAGCGGAATTCCGTTGTCTGACTATGAGGAAGGAGCAATTATCAAGCTCAATGAGGGCGGGAGTCCCGTCGAGTTCTACGTTTCCAAGCACGACTATGAAAGTGGACTGAACGGGGCCGGTAGGACGCTGGTGGTTCGAAAAGATGTTTATGATAACCGAGCGTGGGACAGCGGCAATGTAAATGCCTACTCCGGTAGCGACCTGGATACGTGGTTTAATGGGACATACAAAAATTTGCTGGACCCTGCTATTCAGACTGCCAGTGGAACAACAAAGTTCTATTACACTCCCGGTAACGGCAACAACACGGTGGGCACCCTGGAGCGGGCCGTCTTTGCCCTGTCCCTCACCGAGCTGGGGCAGTCCCACACCTATGCCAACACGGAGGGCTCCGCCCTGCCCATTGCGTCCACCCTGCGGATTGCCTACCGCAACGGTAGCCCCACCACTCAATGGACCCGCTCCCCGGGCACGGACAGCACCAACAGCGCCTGGTGGCTGCTCCCCGGTGGCGGTTTCAACGAGAGCAGCTGCGGCAGCTCCCTCGGGTCCCGCCCCGCTTTCACTCTCCCCTCCACCCTCCTATTCAACCCCGACACAAACGAGGTGGTCGCATGATCTACATTTCCAAACTATTCTCCCCCATCTCCACCCAGGAATTGCAGGAGATGATTTTGGCCGCTGAAAACGAAACACAGAATCAGGAAGACGAAAGCGAGGCGTCCTGATGGTATTTTTCACATCACGCGGCACTCCGAAACCGTCCGCCCATATCTACGGCGTGGAATGGGACTGGACCTCCAGCGGGCCAACGGCTGGAACCCGAACGGACGATGCGGCGGGGTTTGACGACCCTCAGCCCGCAGTAAACAACGGGACGGGCTGGTCTCCCTTTGACAGCCTGTACCCCTGGAGCGAGATGGTCAAAGAGGAGCGCACCGGCGGGACGATGGTCAAGGAGCCCAAGTATTGGTACAAGTGGACAAGGACACCCTCTGGAAGCGGCGTAAAGCTCAAGCTACAGATTGCTGACGGCCCCGTGGATGGATTTTATCTGGACCCGGTGAATATGGACCGGGACGACGGGCTGGGAGAATTAGATTTTTCGTACATTGGCCGCTACCACTGTGCAAGCGGCACCTATAAGTCGGAAACCAACAAGGCCCAACAGGTGAGCATCACCCGGAGCACGGCCCGCAGCAATATTCACAATCTCGGTACGAATATCTGGCAGATGGACTTCGCTCAGATGTGGTATGTGGGAATGCTATTCCTGGTGGAGTTTGCGGATTGGAATGGTCAGACTGCAATCGGTTATGGCTGTT
>ERZ1090869.1294-NODE-1295-length-11551-cov-4.782620_pt1 | contig 11551 bp, 11 predicted proteins | sample MGYA00478474_ERZ1090869 | MGnify/ENA primary metagenome ERZ1090869 (study PRJEB33644, sample SAMEA5815748) | chicken gut metagenome | biome: Chicken; feature: Gastrointestinal Tract; material: Caecum | place: Ireland | collected 2019-01-01 | study: A study of... | reverse complement strand
AAACTCATTATATACTCCGTTTTATTGTAATTTTTGAGATTATTTTCATTAAAATCAGTTTTTTATGCCGTATATATAAATATAAAGATTAGAAAGGAAGAATACTCATGTACAGTGTTGAAGATTTGGGATCCCAGTTTCCCTTTGAGGATATGACGGATGAGGATTGGCAGATTGAGTTTGCAGAGCTTAAACGTACTGTGCCTTACAGCGGACGCAGCACTATGCCTTCCACTATGGGTAAGCCGCGAAGTAGACAGCTCTGCGTGACGGACAATATAATCGACCGATACTCGGTATTTATCAATGAAGCCTTGAAGGCAGTGCGCAGTGCACAGGTGGATTTTTGTTACCATGTATATCAGGTCGTTGATCTGCTGAGATATGAGCCTGATCTGTTAAGTGAATATTTGCCCGAGTATGGCTGTATCAAGGTATTCAAGTCCTGTTATTATAACAATTGAGGTGCGCAATGTCAGAAACTTTTTTTACTGCTGACCTGCATTTTGGTCATAAAAATATTATCAGATATGATAACCGCCCATTTTTTACTGTTGGTGAAATGGACAACGCTCTGATCGACAACTGGAATAGCGTTGTTCGTGACAAAGATGACGTATATATACTTGGGGACGTTTCGTGGTATCCCGGACACGAGACAGCATCATTGCTGAACGTTCTTAAAGGGCGCAAGCATCTGATACTTGGCAATCATGACGGCGTGATACTGAAATCGTCTCAAGCCCAGCATCAATTCGTTGAGATCGTTACTCGTAAGGAAATTGATGTAGAGACAGAATTCTACGGAAAGATTCATGTAGTCATGGATCATTTCTACCAACCATTCTTCAATCATTCTCACTATGGAGCAGTAATGCTTTACGGACACACTCATAATGGAGAATGCTATGAAGAAGAGCTGAAGATACAGGATATGCTGACCAAAGATGGCTTTAAGAGCGAAGCCTACAATGTTGGGTGCATGCATTGGGACTATACTCCGGTGACATTGGAAAATATATTGTCCACGGGCAGAGAACAGGTGTTATGAATGCATAATATACAAATGGGGCAGAATGACTCCGCCCCATAAGCGCACTGTTACAAAATATCAACTAATAATGCAGTGCTGTTTTTCAACTAATTCTAAGGTTATTATTTCTTTACAAAAATAACGACCTTGTGACCATTAATATAAATGGTCCTTTTGATTATGCAATCACCGCCTTTCATGTCGAAAGCCAATAACCTACAAGACTAACATATACGACATTGTCAAGCGGTGATTGCACATGTTCTTATTAGGCAGGTGAGATGAATAGGCAATAAAGTCTATATTCCCAGTATTGAGGCAAAGGATCTCTATATCGCTCAAAAGGCGGGTATAGAAGGTGGGTATTCGCTGAAAAACAAAAGCGGATCGTATTATCTAAAGAAGTTTGTAAACTCTTTTGATTACAGTCTGGACTTGCCTAAATTACGGGAAATATACAAAAGAAAATATAGGAACAAAGGATTTTCATTCAAGATAGGCAAAAAGGATTATTCATATCAAACTATCAATGTAACATTTAAATACTCCGTTAAAGAGTGGAACAGGATAGGTAAAAGGTTATATGTAAAGCTTGGATATGATATGAACCGTATACGAATACAGGATTGCCTTGGTTGGGCAGATGGCGAGATAGTAGCGGTAAAGACAGACACAGAGTGCGACTGCACTGACACTCCCCTGCCCTCTCCGTTTCAGTATTCTGATGGAATGTATAAATGCGTTAAACAGCCAAAAACTATTAAAACTTGTGCTGAGCTTAGAACTCAGCTTTATCTCGAGGGCTTTGATTGTAACGGTATACATTACGTGAGAATGAAACGCAGCTCAGGGGCATCGCGTGTTGGCAAGTGTTTGTTTGTGAATGAAAATCTGTATAAGGCAATGCATGTTTGGGATATGTGCGGCTTGGACATCAAACCTGGTCAAGAGATTGACCTTGCGGCACTTGAAGCTTACATAGCATTGCCGTTAAGCAGCATTATTGATACTATCGAAATTGATCCTAAAAGTATCTTAGTCATAGATGACTATGAAAGTGTATTCAAGGATAGAGTCATAGTTACCAGCGTAGCAGGCGGTTGGCTCCGTTCTGAAGAAAAAGAAGTGACTGTTACAAACAGTATTTGGGACGGTGAGGGGCTACTCGATATTTCAATGTTTGGCAAGTATAAAGATAAAGGCATGCTGTTGCTGCGCAACAGATTCTTTAAATGCTGCTGCTTTAATACCAATATTCAAAAATTCTTTCACGATCACAATATTACAACAGTAGATCAGTTAAATGGATTCACGCTGGCCGGGGGCGTAGAAGACATAAAGCTTATAGTCACCCCGAGCAGTATCAAATATCTTAAATTTGGATCCCTTGAACAGTGGCTGTCAAATATCGAGCCAACGTTTGGCGTTGTAAAGTATGACAAGCCCACACATTTCTTTGACGGCAGGATGGTACAGACGCATTATCAATTGCTCAACACTCTTCAATTGAGCAAGAATGAAATGCGGGAGTTCTTACAGCCATCTCTTGACTTTGCTAATCTTTTGCAAACTGAGCCTGCCGCAGTACGATATTTTATCAAGTATCCCGAGGACAAAGAATATGACGGCGTACCGATGAAAGACCGCAACGAAGTCGTGTACAACCTCATGAGTCTCAATGAGAGATTTACTGAAACGAAATACTATCAAGACTTTGTCAACAATCTGACAAAATCGTTTTACAAGAATCTTAAGAACGGGCATGTCTATGTGAACGGCAATTATTCAACACTGTTTGGCAATCCGTTAGAGATGCTGTACAGTTCTATATGTATGTTCGATGGCGAGTCTAAACTTGGTGTCGGTAATATACATAGCACACGATTTGACTATGGCCAATATTTGCTTGGCAGCAGAAGCCCTCATGTGACTATGGGAAACATCTTAGTTGCGTACAATGTTGCAAATGAAGAAATAGACGAGTATTTCAATCTTACTCCCCAGATTGTATGCGCGAACAGCATTGGAGAGAATTTGTTGCAGAGACTTAGTGGAGCGGATTTTGACAGCGACACTATGCTGATCACTGATAATCCTATACTTATCAAAGCGGCTCAAAAGAATTATGAGCTGTTTAAGCCGCCTACTTCTTTAGTACAAGCGAAGAAACACAAGCGGTACTATACGCCGGAGCAACAAGCGGATCTGGATATTAGGACATCAGTCAACAAGATCGGTGAGATAATCAATCTATCGCAAGTGCTGAACAGCCTGTACTGGGATCGCATCGCGCATGGACAGAGTCATGAAGAGAATCATGAGCTTTACTGCGACATTGCGACGCTCGATGTGCTATCTAACATTGAGATAGACAAAGCCAAAAAGGAGTTTGAGGTCGATAGTGTGCGCGAACTGAACAAACTCCGAGACAAATACAATGTTCAGCTTGCGGAACGTTTTCAGGAATCCAATAAAAAGATACTCCCCTACTTCTTTTCTCATATCAGCCGTCAAAAAGGCTACTACGATCCTATACATAAGAAATATGTCAAACACGATACTTCTATGGATTATCTTCAAAGTATTGTTACGGGGTTTAGGATAAAGCATCCGCAGAGGAAAGAGTTCTTGCCTTTCGTGAATGTATTGGATGTTGAAAAGTATGATAAAAGATACGTCAATATGGAACAGATTTTGCGCATTATTGATGCAATTCGTGAGTACAGTGCGAGTGTTCGTGACGTATATAATAATAGTGCGGAAACTTCGGATATTAAGAGAGCGCTGCAATTAAATCTGTATGACGAGTTAGTCTCAAAGATAAACAGTGAGCGTATCGGATACAATACAATGTATTATTTATTGGGGTTGATAGAAGATGATGAATACCGAGACGTCAAGCATAAGCTATTGACTGTTCTATTCCAGAGCAGTAACGAAGCATTTTGCAGCGCATTGAAAATATCAAGCGGAGATATTTGTTACCTCATCCCCGGCAACGGTCAATTCGTTGTTTATGGTCAGAGGATGGAGAAAGTGGCACGACCGTGGCAGAGCTTTTGATACCCATATTGGTATACGAAGTTTTGGGGTCATTTTGGGCAATTTTTCGCAAAAAATGACCTTGTTACACGGATTAGCACAGGCTAACATCCACATTTTTTGTGGAGAAGCGTGCTCCATTTTATGCGCATATAGGGGAGAGCATCAAAATACAGCAAATTTCAGCCCTTTTAGGGGGCTTATTTATAGCCGGGGCGGGGCATCAGTACCCGCTCCACCAATTCATGGCGGTGTAGTCTAGCCGGTTAGGACGACGGACTTTGACTCCGTTAGCGCAAGTTCAAATCTTTGCCACCGCTGCCAGAAAAGGTTGACTTACAAGTGCTGAAAAGGATTAGCCTTTGACTTTCTATTGCCATTGCGTCAAATGAAAGTTTAGCGGTGCCAACGGCTGAAATGCCGCACTTACCGCCTATCTATTTTGGATCCGTGGTGGAATTGGCAGACACACAGGACTTAAAATCCTGCGAATTTTTCATATCAGTTCAAATCTGATCGGATCCACCATATATTTCGGAGTGTAGCGCAGCTAGTTAGCGCATCTGGTTTGGGTCCAGAGGGTCGCAGGTTAGAATCCTGCCACTCCGACCATACGGGATATTAGTTCATCCGGTAGAACACCGCCCTTTTAAGGCGGACGTGTTGCGTTCGAGTCGCAGATATCCCACCATTTGTCTATGACAAAGTTTTTCAAAGGAGAGATTTTTATTATAGCAATTAGCAAAGACGAAAGGGCTTATGTATCTAAAGTCTGCCCTCACGGACATATAGTGCGTCTGCGCAAGGGAGATAGCCAGAGGCACCACTATCTCATGTCAGAAGATCCAGAGCTTGTTAAGGCTTTGGAGGAATATCGTAAAAACATTAACACAAATTATACAGAAAGGTAACACCGCTTTTTTGGTGGATAGGGTAAATTGTTTTGGCTACAGTGAACAGATCTGTTGTGTTCTCTAACGCAACGATAAATAAAGATCGTATGACGATCTACGAAGAACAGAAAGATTGCGTCCAAAGCTACAGTATTCCGAAATTATTGGATGACTGGGACAACATTCCCGGTATAACAATTACTATTAAGCAGAAGGATGAACTGCCATCAGAGGAGTAATAGATTGAATACGCAATTACAAAGACTCAATGGTGAAAGTGAAGAACAATTCATATGGCGTTTAGGCCAGCTGTATGACGCCGGTCTTGCTGAAAGAAGCTGGGCAGAGCTTGCGGACATAATCAACCATACCTTCCGCCCCGAGGGTGTTGAATATACCGAATCTACATATCGGAAACAGTACCAAAGTGCTAAGAAGTTCTTTGAGGCCGGTGTGTTCAATGATCTTAATGAGAATGAATACCTCAATGGGCTTGAAGAGAAGCGCCGCGAGATAGAAAAAGAACGTGTGAAACTGCGCACTGAAAAGATCGAATATAATCGATGGCTGCGAGAAGAAGCCCGTGATGAAATGATTTTGGAGTGTGTTTCTGATGCTATAGCTAAATTAGAACCTGTTCAGATTCCCACAAAAATAGAGACTGTGCAGTCTGAGAAAGGATTTGTGCTGTCATTCGGGGATGAGCATTACGGCGCAGAGTTTGAAATCAAAGGACTTCATGACGAGATCATTACCGCTTACAGTCCTGAGATTTTTGAAAAACGTATGTGGCAGCTGTTCAATCGTGTTGTAGATATCATCTGCAAAGAAGAGATCACTGATCTTCATGTATTTTCTATGGGTGATTTTGCTGATGGCTGTTTACGTGTTTCGCAGCTCATGAAACTCAGATACGGGGTTGTGGACGGTACGCTGAAATATGCGGAGTTCATTTCACAATGGCTTTATGAGCTGTCAAGATATGTACACATCCACTATCAGATGACAAACGGCAATCATACTGAGTTGAGGATGTTGGGTCAGCCAAAAGGCACATTTACAGAGGACAATATGGGCAAAGTCGTTGCCTCTTTTATTAAACTAAGATTGCAAGGCAATCCTAATTTTGAATTCATTGAAAATCCATCAGGATATATTTTTACTCAAATTGCAGGTTATAATTTTCTCGGTATTCATGGAGAGGAAAAAGACCTCAAACGTTCTATTAAAGATTTTTCAAAGATATACAGCACACCGATAGATTATCTGATCACAGGTCATGTACATCATGGCAGTTTAGAGGACGTCGGTATCAATAGTGCTGTTATAACAATTCCAAGTCTTATGGGTACTGACCCGTATGCGTTAAAGTTAAAATACTTGTCCAATCCAGGGGCAAGTCTAATTGTAATGGATAGTGAGCGCGGTAAAGAATGTGAATACAGTATTGCGCTAAATTAGTTGTAATAATGAAAGGATTATTTTATTTATGGAGAAGAAGTTAACAAAGAAAGATTTTATAAAGTATTATGCACGCAACAATGACACAAGTATTGGACAGGCTACTGAGATCGTAAACTCGTTTATCAATACATTCCTGAGTGCTATTCAGGTAAATGATGTAGTAGATTTTGCGGGCTTTGCAAAGTTTTCAATGGTAGAGACTGAGCCCAGAGAGATGAAGTATACTATCGGAGAGAAGAAGGGGCAGACATACATAGTTCCTTCCAAGAAGAAGATCAAGGTTAAGTTTAAGAAGGCCGTTGGAGACCTGCTCAATCAGTAATGTCCGGTGATTGCATGGAGAATAATGAATTTAACGATGTAGAACTGTTCGTTGATTCGCTTATTTTAGATATGGACACGTACAAGACACCGACTACAGTGTATGGTTATATCGATTGTATACAATCCATACTTGGTGTACTGCTTAATGAGTATAACCTTGATGCGGCATCGATTGATCTCGATTGCCTAACGGATGACATATATGAATTGGTCATAGATTCAGAGTTTATGATTTATGTGTCCCCTGTAGAGAGATGTCAAGATGAATATAACGAACAGTATGATTACGGATTTTTATATATAGATAGTGAACTTCCTGTACATTTTGTAAACTATATAGATCAATGCGGTTATGACTATCAGTTGTTTAGCATAGAAGATCTGGGTGAATCTGACACGCAGATTGAACCGCATGAGCATGACGAAGAAGGAGCTCTTGTCCTTGCGACATTTGATACCGGTATACCAGGCGTTTGCCTGATGTATGATTCGCTTTCTGAAAACACATGGAAGTTCATTGTAGATAAGACAGGTGATGAGTAATGGCTGCTGAAAGAAAGCCTATAGCGCGAAAAACATGCGCTTGCTGTAAAGAGTCATTGCCTCGAAACTCCTTTTACTCAAGTAAAAACCCTGCTGACAAAGATGGACTTGTACGTTGGTGCAAGTCCTGTATTGTCAAGAATTGCTTGGTTGCTACAGGGGAGATCAATATCACAGAATTTCAAGAAACACTAAAGGCTTTAGATAAGCCTTTTTTTGTTGACATTCTTGAATCTTCCGAGGAAGAGTACCATAAAGCTCATATCCAGTTTTCAATTGAAAGCGTTAAGCGGCACGGTAAAGATATTATAGGCAAATATTTCAAAAATATCAATTCTTTGAGACAGGCAAGCACAAAGACTTATGCTGACAGTCAAGAGATGGACTTTTGTTTGAATGCTGATATACGTACTGAAAAGGAAGAAAAGGCTAAGCAAGAAAAGAAAAAGGTCACACTGCCTGAAAAAGAGAAGTTTGAGCTCACAGAAGATATAGTTCGTTTGTTTGGCGAGGGATTCCCTCTTGACGAATATCGTCGCATGTATAAAAAGTATCTTGAGCTGACTAAAGACAGACCGCTCCAATCCAATCTGGATAAAGAGACTCTTGTCGCTTATGTACGATTTAAGGTAAAAGAAGAGATAGCCACGGCTCGCGGCGATTCTCAGACAGCACTCAAATGGTACAATGCCGCTATGGATGCCGCCAAAGAGGGTATCTTAACGCCGAAAAGCATCACCGGAGCAGACCTACACAATGGAGTAAACACTGTATCTGAGATATTTAAAGCTGTTGAGGAAGCTGTGGATGTTATCCCGATACTTCCGCAGTTTAAATATGCGCCAAAGGATGCTGTAGATTTTACTATTTGGTGTTATATCAATTATGAGCGAGACCTAAACGGCAAAGAGCAGTGCTCATATGAAGATGTTTATGGATTCTACGATAAGAAGAAACAGGAGTATGTTGACCAATATGGCGATCCATACCATATCTTTGACGAGGATCCTACTGAAGATAACCGTGAAAATGTGAAACAGTTTATTACGCTGCCAGAGGATTATTGAGGCGGTGGTCATTGTGAATCTAAAAGAAAGATGTGAAAATGCTCAGTATGACTCGCCGTTAGGCAGCCATTTATATAACTATGCGAAATTCTGCTCATGGTGCCGGTGGTATCCCGATCTGTTCCTTGACATGATTAGACCTGAGACGGGCAGTATCAATTTACATTTTGACCAGAGAGTATACTTGAGGTCTATACTTCGTTTTGCAAGCTTATATGGTGTATTCCCGCGAGGATGGAGTAAAACTTACCTTGAGTTTTTAGCTTTCATGGAAGTGGCGATATTCTATCCCGGCATTACGCTTGCCATTACTGCTCAGACAAAGGAAAATGCCGCGTCACTTATAAAAGAAAAGTATACCGAGGTAATCAAGCATTATCCATTGCTTAAAGATGAAGTAGAGTATGCAAGATTTTCTAAGAATGATGCGGAGATCGTCTTTAAGAATGGCAGCAGAATAGACAATCTGGCTAATGCTCAGACGTCTAAAGGTCAGCGTCGAGTAAGAATAGCTATAGAAGAGGCTGCGTTGCTGAACGACGCGCTTTATCAGGACGCATTGAAGCCTATAGTAGAAGTACCGCGTTACACCATCGGTAAGCTTGCTATAGCGGATCCGTGTGAACTCAATCAGCAGGTCAACTTCTTTACTACCGCCGGGTTCCGCGGCAGTGACGAATATGTCCGCAGTGTCCAGATGGTCAAGAACATGATAGATCTTAAAGGCGATATCGTTCTTGGGTCATCGTGGTTCTTAGGTTGCTGGTATGGACGAGGCAGTTCAAAGAGCCAGATACTTAAGAAGAAGAAATAAATGTCCATGACGGCATTCGCTCAGAACTACGAAAGCAAGTGGGTAGGTTGCACGGACAATGCCTTGGTGAGCATCAATAAACTTATGGAATGCCGCAACCTCACTGAGACGGCAAGCGAGGCTTTGCGAGATGATGAATACTATCTCGGTGTGGACGTTGCGAGATCTCAAAACAGTAACAACAACCAGTCGTCCGTATGTGTGGCAAGAGTCAGACGTCATGGCGATAACGGCAAGATAATGGCTGTTGAGATCGTGAATATCATCAATATCCCAAATATTTTAAACTTTACAACACAGGCGGCAATAGTAAAATCGATACAGAAACGTTACAAAGCTCGTGCTGTCGTAATGGACGGAAACGGATTGGGCGCAGGATTGATTGATGAGTGTTTAAAGGAAACCGTGGATCCATCCACAGGTGAAATATATTCGTGCTGGAACACGATCAACGACAGTAATATGCCCGAAGATCCCGATACGGCAGAGCAGATACTGTACAATCTTAAAGCTCAGTCTGCACAGAGCCGTGTTGTTACGAATTTTATAGACACTGTGGGCAGCCGCCGTTTGAGGCTGCTTGTTTCTAAACAGTTGTCGGATTTTTCGGTTGCTGAGCAGGATGATTTTGATCGGTGTGTGGCGCCGTTTATTCAGACAGATTGCTTATTTGAAGAGATCGCTAATCTAAGGCTTAAACCGTTATCCAATGGTAATGTCACTATTGAAAGAGTTATAACAAAAATGGACAAAGACCGTGCTTCGGCACTTCTTTATGTACTATGGTATATAAATGAATTCTGTCGGGACAGTCTTGTGTCGTCAGAATATGAATTTTGCACGTTGATCAATTAATAAGGGGGTGAGATGATTTGGCTGAAAATGAAGAGATAAAAGATCCAACCCCCGGTTACGAGTTCAACAGTTATTATGATCTGGAATTTGTACATTCAATATATAACTGCGGCGTATTCGATTATTTTGATGAAACAGACATTGAGAATGTACTGGCAAACCCTATAGCAAACCATGATTTAGCAAAGCGTTTGTCTAACTTTATATATACTAAAGATGGCGTTGTTGCAAACTCAATCGACTACATGGCGGCTCTGCCTTGTTTGGATAGGGTCATTGTAGCAAAGAGTAAGAAAAATGCTAAGAAGGTCAAGCAGAATAAAGCTAAAATGAAAGAAGTGCTTGCTTTTATCGATGACAAGGCTTTTATTCGTGACGCTTTGCAGACAGAGATGGTCAATGGTATATGCTTTTATTATTTTGACACGTTGCCGCACAAAGAAAGCCACAATAAATACTTGACTGATTATGACGTTGAGACAATATGGGAGATCAATTCAACTGATTTGAATGTGAATGTACTTACCCTTCCCTATCAATATACCAGGATCGTTGGCAAGCGAAACGGGCGATATCAGTTGGCTTTTAACTTAAGATACTTTGACGAGTTGCCTAATAGTGAAGTCAGAGATATGAAACTGCGTAAGTATCCGAAAGAGATAGTAGATGGATACTGGAATTATAAGAAAAAGATCTATAAGAATTGGCTTGTGTTGGACAACGATCATACTATATGCCGCAAGATAAAGTGTAAAGACTCTGAGCCGTGGGGTCGTCCACTGGCAATATCGGCACTTAATGATATTTTGTACAAGGACTCATTTGTCGGTACAAAGCGTAAGATTCTTGATGATATCAACAATCGAGTATTCTATGAGACTTTTCCCGAGGGACAGGTCAAAGGCACTTGCTCGCTGACACAGAAACAGCAGGAACGGCAGCACAATGATGTTAAGAGTGCAATCCTTGATTAACTCCCTGCCACACACTCGTGACTTAAGTCGTGAGTAAGGCAGACGGATAGTCAGTATATACGGAAACGTGTATATAGTGGTTAGACCGTAAACTAACCCAATACTACCTGAATTGCTGGGAACCCCTAAAGACAATGAAACCACAGCATAACGATGAAATATACGTAAGTGCGAAGGTTGCGAAAGCAGAAAGAATTCGTTGTATAGTGCAAGGTTAAATCCTAAACACTGAATAATGGGCAATCAGCAGCCAAGTCGCGAAAAGCGAAAGGTTCAACGACTATTCCTCTTGAGGGAAGTAGGCACAAGCGTGCCGAAGTGGGTAGCCCCTAACGTGTAATGACGAGGGTGAAGATATAGTCTGTGCTTATGTGAAAGCATAAGAAGTTCATAAGAGAACTGTGCAAGGTGTAGCGATCTTGTATGAACGACAACCTCTAATATGGCTAAAATAGCCTACGATTTTTATATATATTATTCAAAACATGAAATATTTTGACGCAGAATTCAATTATGTGGAGTATATATAATTGGAAAGTGAT
>ERZ1090869.1293-NODE-1294-length-11551-cov-5.716249_pt1 | contig 11551 bp, 4 predicted proteins | sample MGYA00478474_ERZ1090869 | MGnify/ENA primary metagenome ERZ1090869 (study PRJEB33644, sample SAMEA5815748) | chicken gut metagenome | biome: Chicken; feature: Gastrointestinal Tract; material: Caecum | place: Ireland | collected 2019-01-01 | study: A study of the... | reverse complement strand
TCGTAAGACAGCCGTAAAAATATATTCTGTGCAGACTGCCTTTTTCCATAATATTTTCCATAAATCCGGACATATTCCCAACTTTCTCATCGGCCCGGTATATAAGTTCAAAGAATTCTTTCAGATCATCCAGGAAAATAAAAACCGGCGTTTCTTTTTTCATCTCTTCATATATCTCGTCCTCTTCTTTTCCCTGTTCGATCATCTCCCTCTTCTTTTTGTTACGCTCTACAAAAACAGGCGTCAGTTTCCTGAAAAATTCAAAAACAGTTTCTATTGTCTCCAAATACTCGGCGCCACATTCATCGGCTGTCTTTTTCAAAGAACTGTGCCCTGTTTCAATAACACATAGTTTTCCGCCTAATACAGCCGCTGCATAAAGCAGCAGCTTGAGCACATTGGTTTTCCCTGTATGAGGCCTTCCTGAAATGGTATAGCAATATGTATTTTTAAGTCCTGTCCCAAATACAGAAGCTGTTTCCATCTCATAAGCAACAGGCAGCCAATCCCCCGACTGAATCATCTTTTTGTAATCATCCAAGCCCTCCAGCTGACTCAACACAGGATTTTCCGGTATCTCGGGGATAGATCTGGGAAGAATACCGCCCCATTTAGCAGACATTTCTCTGCATTCTTTTTCGAGAATCTGTCCTCTGGAAAAATCGTCCTCCGCATCCAGACACAGTCCAGTCTGAAATTCCAGGATCCTGCCGCCCACGTTAGCTATTCCCCGGCCCTTTATCCCGGCCTCTGGAAAGACCTGAAGTCTGGTTTCACGCATGACTTCCATATATTTGTATTTATCTCCCTGCTCCAGAGATATTACTGTTTTAATATTGTCTGCAAGCCGCCCGGGTATTTCCGATATCCCATACCCCGCGGCAGAAACTGCAAGAAAAATTCCATAGCCGGCCCCTTCTTTTCCCAGACGGAGCAGCACATCATCATATCTGGAACTGCTCTTCTCTCTCATACTTCCCAAATTATCGATCACAATAAGAACAGCCGGGAGTCCACGTCCATAAGCCTGAATATACTGACTGTAACTTCCGCCGCTTAAAAGCTGTCTTCTCTCGTCCATCATCTGAACCAGCATATGCATGAACTTACCCAGACGATCGTCCTGTCCGTCACACACGATCCCTCCTATATGAGGTGCATACGCAAATGGGGCAAGCAAATGGCTTCCAAAATCAAGGATGTAGCACTGAACCTCAGCCGGACTCCGGCGGGTAATAAGGCTGTAGACCAGCGTCTGCAGAAATGTGCTCTTCCCGCTGACCACTGAACCGCACACTGCTACATGGCCATCCCGGGCAAAATCTACCGCAAAAGGCTCCTGGCGCTGATTCCACGGGTCATCATATACTCCCACCACTGCACTAAGCTGCCATTTCCCCGTACTTTCCTCTATGTCAGATAATAAAGCATATTTTGCAGTCTGCTCTAAAGTAATCTTTTCTGGAAGTACCGGCATCCAGAGCTGTCTTGTCTCTTCATATCCCATTTCCCGCGCCATTTTAGCCAGATAATCCACCACCGCTTCCAGCTGAGTTACATCCTGTATTTTCCCCCTGTCAGCAGCTATTTCACTTTCCATCACCGGAAGCCTGCCCGAAACGACATCCTGCTTCCCTGTTCTTGTCAGCATCATCACGCCGGAAGAATCAGACCCTGCATCGGCAGCATAGTGAGCGCCGCTGTAACCCGTCTGAAACTGCTCATAAATCTCATCGTTTCCCACCTGAAGGTAGCCCCGACCAGTCTGGGTGATAAAAGCGGCATCTGGCTTATGCAGCATATCTGTGCTGTCCTGTCGGTCCTGAACTCTCAGACAGAGACGAAACCGGGAATTACTCCAGATATTATCGTCTACTGTTCCGCTGGGCTTCTGTGTAGCCAATATCAAATGTACGCCCAGACTTCGTCCTACCTGTGCCACGCTGATAAGCTCACGCATAAAATCCGGCTCTTCCCTTTTTAACTCTGCAAACTCGTCTATAATGATAAACAGGTGAGGAACCGCTTCCTTTGCTTCCCTGTTTTTATAGAGACGGGTATAAAGATTAATATTATTTACTCCATGCGCACTGAAAAGCTTCTGTCTTCTTACATTTTCACTTTTAATTGAGATCATTGCCCTGTGAATCTGACCTCCTGACAAATTGGAAATCTGTCCGGCCATATGCGGAAGTCCTGCAAACAGATTTGCCATGCCTCCGCCTTTGAAATCTATGATGAAAAAGGAAACATCCTCCGGGCTGAAATTAAGTGCCAGAGAAAGAATATATGTCTGCAACGTCTCACTTTTTCCAGAACCTGTTGTCCCTGCTATAAGCCCATGCGGCCCATGATATTTTTCATGTACGTCAAGATAGCAGTCTGCGTTTCCTGATTTTTTCCCGATCAGGGCTTTCATGCTATTATATGTTCTGTTTTTTCTCCATCTCTCCCGCACTTGAAAATCTTCCAACGTTCTGACTCCATACATTGAGAAAAAATCAAGTTCTGACGGTATCTCATTTGTCGTTTCCGTCTCATTGACGCGGATTCCCGACAATGTACGGCCCATTCTCTCCAGAGCATCCACAGATACTCTGTCCAGACGCACCGGTTTCTTCTCCAGTGACCCTTCCAGAAGATTATAAAAGCCATGAAAATACTCGTCATTCTCTATGATTTCCTCACAGACATTCGGCAGCTGCTCCACACTTTCCGACATTAGAAATGTAGTCATCCCGTAAACCGGCAGAGGATCATAGATATATCTGGTAAGAAGCTCTCCTTCAAGAATTCCGGGATCTGATACGAAAATCAGATACCAGGGTTTTGCAATCCCATTTCTGCTTCGTCCGTCTCCTCCCTGCATCCTGGCTCTGAGAACATTAGAAAGTTCAAACAGGACATCTCTCCGCTCCACTTCATCTGCCGCCATGTACCGGGTCTGCCTGTCCTCAGACCAGACATGAGGAAACCATCTCATACAGTCCCAGTTTTTTAAATCTATACAGGAATTTTCATCATAAAGGAAAACAAATTTTACATCTGTGTAACAATGGGTTGCGGCAAACTCCGCCACTATACTGTGCATAATTTCCTCCGCGCCCTTCCTTTTGCTTCCTCCCACCAGTCCAATCAGCTGATGTTCCCGAAATGATATCCCGACAGGCACCTGAAAAAGTGTTTCAAACTGCTTTTTAATATTGCCTGGTTTTTCTTTCAGAGAATCATTTTGAAGAGTAAATTTTTCCTTAGGAACCCGTATGTCTATCTGGAAAGGTATTTCTCCTGTTCCAAGTCTGTGGAACAAAAAATCTTCATGGGTGTGATTTCTGTTCCACAGCCCAGTGTCAAAACGGCTGATTTTTGCGCAGTCCGCAGCCGGAGGATAAAGTCCCTCCATCATACTTCTGTTATAGTCGTACTTCTTTTTCAAAAACTCAGTCACTTTGAGCAGGTAATTGCTGTACGCGTTAAATCTGCGATTTTCCTCCTCAGCAGCCTCATTTCTGCTGTATTTCATATTTGTAGCAGCCCAAAATGCTCCCAATCCCGCTGAACCGATCGCGGTAATAAGCCCTGTATACATAAATATTCCGGATGCCATTCCACTCATGCTGCTGCCCCAGATTGCCAAAGCACACCCTAAAAGCATAGGGATGGCCATTGTAAATGAAGGCCCCACCACAAGAAACCACGGCCTCTGCTTTAATTCTTTCGGATCAGGCGGTCCTTCAATCTCAAATTCATCCGTATAAAGAGACGGCAGATTTCGGGGAGAACGATTAAAATACACCTGCTCTGTATACGGTTTTACAGCCTCTTTTCCAGGAGACTTTTCCTCAAACACCAGAGTTCTCAATATATCTGCCCGTATTTTGAGACTTCCATAATAGCTGGCTACTGCAAGGCAGTCCCCCAAATACACTAAATGCAGGCCAAAAAGATAAAAATGATCTCCAAATTGCAGGCGGCTGGCTCCCTGCAGCCGCCCTCTTTCAGAAAATACGCCATTTGTACTCCGATCCACAAGATACCATCCGTCTGAACCACGGGTCAGCTCTGCATGAAGGCCGGAAATTAATCCCCGATAATCATAACGTATCGTATTTTCTTCTGCTTTTCCTATTGTAATCCGGCTCTGTCCGCTCAATGAAAACTTGTCCACCGCACCAAAGTGCCTTCCAGCCTCAACAGCCAGAACCTTAAACGTCTCTCCTTTGCATACCGCTACAGTCAAAATTATATCCCCTCGCAGGATACTTCTGGAGACTTTCGCATTGTTACAGATCAGATGATACTGCTCTGTAGTATTCAGATACCAGCCTTCTTCTGTTGCCTCAAGAGAGAGGACGATTCCGCGTGGGAATCCATACTGTCCTTCATCAAGAAGAATTTCATAATCTGAATTATGAAGGGAAGGAAGCAGGAACTCCCTGCACAATTTTCTGTTATATATCATCAATATCATATCCAAACTTACTCCTCTTCCATCCTAAAGCTGCATCATGTCAAGTTCAAAAAAATGTATTTTCAACTTTGTATGCCCCACTAAAAGACTGTCTCCGGAAAAAATATATTCTGCTCCTCTCACCGCGTGTTTTTTCATTCCTCTTTTTATCCATGTGCCGTTTGAAGAATTGAAATCCTGCACGACAGGTCTGTCCTGGTACAGGTAGACACAACAGTGAACAGCGGAAACCTCTGCGTCCTGGATACAGATGTCGTTTCCTGCCCGGTTTCTTCCTACCCTCACACCCTTTTCCGGATCAAAAACAAATCTTCCCCGCGGCCGCCCGGATGTTGTAAGATAAAGCATCAGCTTTTTTCCTGCCGCCCTGCGGCTTCCACGACTGGCAATCACTGCATCCAGGCAGCTTTCTTTGATCATTCTGGCCGCCGCCTGATAATATCTCTTCTGTTCATCCCGGAAAATCTTCCATCGGATCACCGCGGCAATTCCCCCGCCGCCACACATAACAAGCAAGATTATTACTATCCAAATCATCAGGCTCTCCTACTGTCACTTTGCCCTCGGTACAAGAGTATCGTCGTCTCCTGCTTCATTCCGTACGATAAGTTCCCCATGGTCCAGTTCAAATACTTCCCATATATTATTTATACCGGCGCCCGGATCCAACTCTATTACCTCCGGGCTGCTCTGATTCGGAAGATAAACTTTTACCGTTGCACCATATTGACTCAGAGTCGAGGTTACCCGGTAGTCAACTACACTAAACCGATATACTCCATTCAGATCATAAATGGTTATCGTTTCCGGTCCATAACCATCTCTGTCATCTACATCCAGTTCAGCGACTGTATTTCCTCCTGAAACAGATGTTCTGCTCCGGAAATTCACAAAGACATCGTCCCCATTGTCTGTTTCTCCTCTTAAATACGAGTCAAGATCCTGAGGTTCTGCACCCCATTCCAGCACAATACGTGCAGAGCCGGCCATCAATTCCGGTGAAATAGTAAACTGTTCTCCACTGTAATTTCGCCCTTCTTCCATCTCAAACTGGAAAGATTCCTCCATATAGTCATCTGCAGTTATCGTTACATTCTGAAGCCCTTCACTAAGTTCAACCGAAAACGAGCCGTCCCAGCCTGTCACCGTCGTCTCAACAATTCCCGCGTCTTCTGCTGATACAAATGTAAGCCCAGCTCCCGGCACTCCTTCTCCGGTAATAGCGTCAAACACCACACCGTTCAGCTTCCCTTTTCTGTTTCTGTTTTCATTTGCCTCTGGAAGAATGATTTCATTCCATGCTGTTTCTGACACAATATTTCCAGACGCATCTGTTTCGATTCTCGCAATCACTGAACCCGTTGTCATCTCTACATAGGTATGTTCTTCTGTTACAATAGGCTTTAATGTTGTACTGGATAAGTTCTGAAGTTCTTCGATACTTATAGGCGTCCCAAAATTGTTAAACAGCATACTGATAGAATCCAGCTCTGCCCGTTCCGGCATACTGTCCTTTGCCGGCTCGTCTTTTTCGTCATCGACGATTGAATAGTCTTCTTTCGTGTCTGAATAGTATAGCGTAGCTGTCAGGTCTCTGTGTACAACTTTTACTTCTCCCTGGGCGATTTGAGCAATATCCGGCCAATTTCCATACTCATCAATAAAATCTTCATAGGTATAGTTTTCCAACCGCTGGATAAACGCTGTATTCCATGTTATTTCTCCCGTACGCGGCAGCGTTTCTTTTTCGGAAGAATTATTGGGAGTATTGTTCATATATGTACCATTATTTATTTTATCAAGCATATCCTTAACAGCAGCTGAGTTTGTCCTTTCATATCCCGTCTCCAGGGTAAGCCTTGCCTGAGATGTATGTCCCTGGAGCATATAAACATTTGCCAGCCCCATATATGCATCATCTTCATCCGGTACAGCCTCAATCGCATTTTCATACTCTACAACAGCGTCCTCGTAATTCTCTTCCGCCACATACTTTTCCGCCGTTCTGATGCATTCCCTGTATGTCTCCTGCCTTAATCCGCTTCGGATCAGCAGGATGCCGATTACAGCCACCGCGACTAATAACAGACAGCATACGCTGATAAGTATTATTTTTTTCCAGTTTTTTTCTTTCTTCATCTCATTCCCTCCTCTTTAGTCATAAATCCGATAAAACTCTTCCCGTATCTTCCTTTTTTTCTTTCTTAGTATATGATTTACTGTCAGGACACCTGCGGTGCCTGAGGCAATCAGTATAATTCCAAGTGTCACAAACACAATTCCAGTCATTTTCTCACTCCAGCTCACTCATAATCTCAATAAGCGTCTCCATATTCTTATCTGTTGTGTTCTTCTTCTGATATGCTGTCCGACATGAGTTATAACAGAACTTTAAGTCTGAAGATACATTTCCATATTCGCCATTTACCGCAGCTTCATCCAGGTAATTAAAGCACATCCACATCAGCACTACATAATCGTCCGGATCCTGATTTTTCATCTCTTCAAGCCGGTACAGACTCTCCCTGTACTGACCCAGAGCTCTCAGAACAAGGGCGTTATTCAGCTGATCTTCATAAGATGGGGAATCTGCCGCACAAAGCTTATCATAATAACCAAGCGCTTTCTCATAATATGAGCGTTTTACGGTATTCTGGCTCTGTACATTTCCGGCATCAAAACAGAACTGTCCGGCCTTTCTCAAAAGATCTCTCTCCGGATCCATCCCGGCTGCACGCACGGCTGCATCTGCTGCCGCAGCAGTATCTCCCAGGCTGGTATAAACATCAGCCTCAAGACTACAGATCCGGGCATTCAACTCATCCTCCGGATTCTGAGCCAGCGCCTGATGGAGTTTTTCAAGTGCCCTTTCCCAATCTTCCTGTGCATAAGCAATCTGTGCCTCTACAAACATTGTTTCACTTTCCTCCAGATCTGCTTCCGGATATTTTTTCGCCGCTGCGGCTGTATCCACATATTCACCTGCTCTGGCCATTCCTGTCAGGTAATCCCGCAAATACAGAGAATTATCCCTGTCCTCTGTCAGGGCCTCTTCGTAATACGCAGCCGCTGTCTTATACTGTTCCTGGCGAAAATAGCTGTCGCCCAGAGTGTGCAGTACCTCTCCTTTTTCCTCAGGATGCTCATCCATATAACCCCGCAGTATAAAATCATTGAGCATATCCGTTCCCTCTGTCACGATTTCTATCTCATTCTGATTCTGGACTGCTGTATATAATCTGCTGTATGCCTTCTGCCAGTTCTCCGTCTGCCAGATACTCCCGCCTGCGTACACAAGAAGCAGCCCGCTCACTGTCAGCAATCCGTAAAACGCCCAGGAAAGTGCCTGAAAAACGCCCAGTATACGATACCTCGGATCCATTTTCTCCGCCCTTAGCAGAGCCTTTTTCATCTGTGCCGCTGTCTGGAAACGTTTTGACGGATTCTTCTCCATTCCCCTTTTCACAATACATTTCAGTCCTTCGCTGTATGGAATATCCATTTCTGTTATAGGGTATGGAGCTCCTTTATCCGGACTTGGATACAGTCCTGTCATAATACGGTAAAACACAGCCGACAGACTATAGATATCCATTCTTCCGTCAACCACGGCATTGGCTTTTCTGTGGTAAAACACGGCCAGAGCGTTCTCATACTGTTCCGGAGCCGCATAGTACTGACTGAGTCCCTGCACCTCTTTGGCGGTATTTCCGTCCAGAGAAATATTAAAATCAATCAGACATATATTCCCCTGTGGGGTGATCATAATATTCCCCGGCTTGATATCACTGTGCCAGATGGGGGGCGACTGGGTATGCAGATATTCCAGCACTTCGCAGAGCTGCTGCATCCACAGGAGCACTGTTTTTTCTGAAAACCGGCAGCCGCTGTCAAGATAATGCTGCAGATCATATCCCGGAATATAATCTATAACCGTATAAATCCCCGTTCCTACCGCCAGAAAATCATACACCTGAGGAAGGAATGTATGATGAAGCCGCTTCAGTATATCTGCCTCCGCTCTCACATTGAGTTGTCCGGTATAGTTGTCTTTTATCCGCTTTATCACAATCTGTTTCTGGAGCCTGAGGTGATAGCCCAGATAAATGATCCCGGTTCCTCCCTTTCCGATTTCCCGGAGTATCTGGTACATTCCCCCTATAATATCTCCGTTTTGCAGCATAGTATTTCCTCCGCTCCTGCCGTTTATATAGCAAAAGCAGGCTGTCCAAATATTTCTATTCAGACGGCCTGCTCCTCATACTTATCGGCTGTTTGCCTGTTCTTCCTCTTTTTTCTTTCTCTTGAAGATCAGGAAGTACCACAGAGCCGCTGCAATTACCACGATTCCTGCAATAGAACCTGCAAGAAGCGGCGTATTACTATAGAACTGAACAAACAGATTGGATGTTACCAGAACTCTTCTAATCTCCGTCTCTGATGTATTTCCCGCTGCGTCGACAGCAACAGCCCTGACGTCCTGTCTCGAGTTGGAATTAGACATTGTGTAGGTCACCTCACCGCCGGCTGCCTGAAGAGCCTCTGCACTGTATGTCTGCTCCGGCTTGTCTGCATTGCCCAGATATACTCCTACCTCGCCCATCGCAATATTATCGGCAGCATTTACAGTAATCTCTCTTGTATTTGCACGGTACTGGCCGCCGTCTTCAATGCCTGTAATAACTACAGTAGGCGCCGTCTTATCGATGACAAAGTTGAGGTCGTATCTCTCCTTTTCATCCGTCGGGCTCTGAACCTGCTTCGTCTGCGTACTGCTCACATTTTTCGCCCTGTCTTCGGACTCGATCGTTACCGTATAATTGCCTTCTGTTTCAAAGTTCTCTTTATTGATCGTATAGGTATAGCGTTTCCAGGATTCTTCGGAGCCGCTTTCGCTCACATCGTAATCCGCCCCCTCTTCCAGAGTTACAAGATTTCCATCGCGGCCGTAGGAAATGCCGTTAAACACCAGTGTGTCTACATTGATCTCCGTTACGACCAGTTCCTGCTCTTCATTTGTATATACATCTTCGATCAGTTTTTCTGTAGCTTCTGACATAATATAGTTTGAGCCAAACCGGTTGACTGAGAACATAACCGACTGCTCTGTTGTATTTCCTGCCCGGTCTGTAACTGACGCCGTCATTGTATAAACATCGTCGACCGCCTCTTCATGTGCAAAGTCAGCCATTTTAATACTCTGGCCGTTCGGAATACTGGAGCGTGTTCCGTCGATTGACGTTATGCCGTTTTCAGCCCCTTCCAGAGTAATCTCCACTCCGTCTGCAGTATAGTTAATATCACTGTATCTTACGCCGGGAGCAACCGTGCCGTTATTGGCCGACTTATCCTCAATGTCGAAAAATTCAATCTCCGGAGCCGTCTGGTCAATCGTAAAGCTGTCCTGCGTATAATCCGCAGCGGCATTTCCGGCCATATCCGTATACTCAATATCAAACGTATAATCTGCATCTGCCGAGAATGTCACGCTTGCCGTGTGAGAATCTCCTCTGGTGGTCCAGCCGCCCAGACGCGGAACTGACGCGCCGCTTCCCTGGAGGGATGCGGTGATCATCGCGTTCACATCTGCAGCGTTGAAGTTATGCTCATTGATCGTTACTGTAGCAGTGCGGGACGCATTAAAATATCCCGGCTCTGCATCATTGTTATTGTCATATGTAACCTGAATTGTCGGGTCTGTCTGGTCAATCGTAAACTCATCCACACGCGTATAGTTCGATGTGTTTCCCGCAAGATCCGTTGCGTTCAGGGTAAAGGTATAGTCTCCGTCCGCCGCAAAGGTAACCGTACAGGTGTGATATGCCTCGTCTGATACTCCTACAGCGCCGTGCGCGGTCCAGCCACTGATGGACGGCTGTACTCCCTCTGTATTCGTGATATTGAAACGTACTCCTGAAGGATCAAAGTTGCGTTCTTTCACTGTAACAGTCGCAACGCGGGTTGCGTTGTAGTAATCACCGTTGACTGCGGGAATGTTGTTATAAGCTACGCTGATAGTCGGCGAGGTGATGTCAACTTTTACTGTTTCTGAATCCTTCCAAACATTTCCGGCCAAATCCTGAGCGTAAGCTGTTACAATTACATTATTACTGTTAATTGCATCAGTAATCGGAACTGAGAATGTACAATCACGTTCATTTTCGTTCTGTATTTTCTCTCCTTTTTCTTCATCAGCTTCAAACACATAAATTGGTTCGCCGACTACATTTCCAGAAGCCTGAACAGTATACCAGATTTTATCAATGCCTGAATATGTCTCATTTTTAAGGTCGTAAGCCGTTGCTGCAAACTCTATCTTTCCTGCTGATGCTTTAAAAATTCCATTCTGAGCCTGGTCTAAATTCGTACAGCTTAGATTAATGTACGGCTCTTGATTATCAGCTACAAATCCTGATTCTGTGCTAAAATACTCAGCATTTCCTGCACGGTCAGTCACCTTTAAATATGGAACAAACTGTTGATTCGGAGACATTGAATACGTTATAGTTGTATCTCCTTTTCTAGTCCACTTTTTAAAATTTTTAATCTCATCGTACGTCGGCGTATCTGAAGAGTTTATCAAATCATACGCTTCAACTTTTGCAACGCCTGCCGTAAGGTCGTCTCCAGACATTTCTACTAATATATCTTCCTTACTAAACTTATTAAATGTTATGAGATCAAAAAATTTATCCCCTACGGATTTTGAGCCATCCTCTTTAACAGTAATTTTCCCGGTAGGAGCAGTTTCATCATATGTAAATTCCAGATTTCCCGTCGTACTCTCTTTGCTATATTTTCCAGATAAATCTTTGTATGTCAGATTCATCTTATAATTTGCGTCCTTATTAAACTCAAATATAATCTGCCATTTATCTTGACCTAAGACACTCCACTCGCCCCTATTATTTGCTTCTTCTTGATATACATCTTGATACTCCATCTTACCGTCATTTTCCAAGCTAAGAACCATTTGTTTTAGATTTTTATCATCCACAAATCCATCCTCAAGCATAAAAAAGTGTTCTTTTATAGTAATTGCTACTCTAATTGTCGTATTTTTATATTTATTTATCGATG
>ERZ1090869.1289-NODE-1290-length-11575-cov-4.053385_pt1 | contig 11575 bp, 21 predicted proteins | sample MGYA00478474_ERZ1090869 | MGnify/ENA primary metagenome ERZ1090869 (study PRJEB33644, sample SAMEA5815748) | chicken gut metagenome | biome: Chicken; feature: Gastrointestinal Tract; material: Caecum | place: Ireland | collected 2019-01-01 | study: A study of... | reverse complement strand
GAGAAGGGGGGCAGGGCAGGATAGGGGGAAGGGTTGCCGAAGCCGCCGTCTTCCCTTGCCGTCTTGATACTGTGGCAGCGCTTGCAGAGGCCCTGCCAGTTGGATTGATCCCAAAACAGCTCTCGATTACCTTTGTGCGGGACGATGTGATCAACTTCGGTCGCTGGCGTCGCCCGTCCCTGCCGCGCACACTCGATGCACCACGGGTGCTGTTGCAGATACGCTTTGCTCTCTCGGCTCCATTGAGCTGTATATCCCCTCTGTGATGCCGTCATCCTTGCCGCCTCTTTCGGCCGATGCATCTCGCAATAACCACCAGATGTGAGTGTCCTGCATCCTGGATGTTTGCAAGGTCGTAAAGGTTTATTTGGCATAACGTCATCCCCCCCTCTTTGCGCCCTGTTTAAAAGCCAAAAGGCCCCGAATACTCGAGGCCCCTTGCAGAGTGTTTGCAGTAACTCACTGTATCCAGTCTAGCAGATTGTCAATAACGCTGCCACTGATTTTTCCGGATTTTTTCCGGTCGTCACCAAAAAATCAGTTTCGCCAGTTTGACCAAAGCGGCGTTGCTGATGTCGTATGCCTGAGACTTTTCAACGCGAAATCGCTCCATAACCCGCTTAATGCCATCGCCTAAATCATGATCAACAAATCTGACTGTCAGCATGTATTGCTCATCCTCCGTCAGCTGATCCCAATACGGCTTGATCTCTTGCATGTAGGTAACGGCCCGGTGATACCCTCTCTCGGCTACTGTCTTGCGGTCAATTGCCGAGCAAATCGCCTCTTGCTGTCGATTACCCCCGCCCTGTACTGGCGTCGCGTCGCTTAACCCTCCCAACCGCACCATCCCCGCGTCGATCTCCCCGATCCGGTCCCGCCCATACTCGGCGCGAAACTCCTGTGTCCGCCAATCCCGCAGGATCGCTTTGGTCGCCTTGACTGGATCGAGATAATCAATCAGCAAGTCCGGTTTGATCATATGATACCTCCTTTTGGTAGTCCCTCATCAATCGCGCTCCTCTTCCATGCTTATCGCTCCCTCTGCGCCAAGTACCTGCCGTAGGACATCCCGGCTTCAAACGCCTCGCCGTTGACCGCCTCGATCTGAGCAATCCACTGTGGCTTATGTAGGCTTGTGATCCGCCGCCGTCTGCCCGCCTGCCGAATCGAATAGCTCGCACAATGGTCTGACGCCCGCACCCATCGACGCTCCACCCCCTGGTTATCCGCCGGGTTGATCGGCAGGGCCTTGCACCATCCGCTGCGCCGGCCATACTCACGATCAAAATATGCGCATCCGCCGCACTTGCCTGTGTAATCTACTGCATGTCCCATCGTTTATTTCCTCCTTTTGCCGCATCCAACCTGAAACCCCAGCGCCCCGGCCAGCCCCACAGCCACCAAGACCAGCAGCAGGAGCGGCAGGCTTATAGTGTATTGCATGGCCATGCATCCGCCGTCCTCTCTATCTCCGCGATCGCCGCAAAAACCGGGTAAAACTGCTGCGGCACAACTGCATTCCCCAGACTTTTAATCCGGTCGACTCGATGCTTTATTCCGGATGCGATCCGCGGAATATCCGGGTCTGCATCCCAATAGTGATTGATTAGGAAATCTCTGTCCATCCCAGCGGGAAACCCATTAGCCACTCCACCCAGCGGGGATTCAACTGGCCGCCATTCCCCTGGCTCATGCTTTTGCGTTCTTCCTCTGAGGTTGTTCCTTGGTCTCTCAGTTTCTTCAGCTTCTGATAATTCCCAGTCCCTCCGCATAACCCTGCTCCCGTTGTTGGGGTTGGATACATTGCGATCTGATCGTTCAGGTTCCTGCTCCGGTGCTCCTTGTCTTCCCACCTGCTGGCTTGACTCGTTCGGTAGTCCCGCGCTTGGGGGGTTGCAAACATCTCCCTCATCACATCCCCCACCAGAGAATCCCGATTGATCTGGCTCTTTGGAAAAGTGCTGTTTTGGCCGTCCTGCGCAGTCGGGGTATTGTATATTTTCACAGCTCGGCTGCCCTCTGCTTGTTTTTTCAAAGCCTCTGGCGACCGTTGCGGAAGATAATCCATTGTGTTCGGCGCAGCCCACAATCGCCACCCGGCAGCGGATATGCCTGGCTCCGACCGCACAAGCTGGAATAAGAAATGTCCTTGTCCGATATCCGCAGCTCTCCAGCTCAGATAAAATATCGGGGAGTGCCATTCGGACGATTCCAGCAACATTTTCTCCAACAACCCAAGTGGGCCGGAGTTCCTTGATAATCCTAACCATTTCCGGCCAGAGGTAGCGGTCATCTTCCTTGCCTCGCTGCTTCCCGGCCACACTAAACGGCTGGCAGGGGAACCCTCCGGAAATAATGTCAACTGTTCGTAGCCCTGTCCGTTCATAAAAGCTCCCCCTTGTCAGCGTTCGGATATCTCTCCATCTCGGCGTATCCGGCCAGTGCTTTTCCAGCACTTTTGTTGGATAATCCGCCCATTCGCACTGCCCTACAGTTACAAATCCAGCTTTTTCCGCGGCGAGGTCAAGCCCCCCGATGCCGGTAAACAGCGATAAATGCGTCATCTTTTTTGGCATTTCTGCCTCCACCTCCCGTCCCCAAAGTACAGCTCCCCGACCTCCGGCAATATCTGCCGCACGCGCCGCAAAAGCAGCTCGTCTGCCACTGCGTCGCGCTGTAATCCCTGGTACTCATCGACCAGCTCCGTATACCGGGCAAGCACCCGCCGGAAACGCTCCTGCCCGATGCCGAGCGTGTCGTTGATCGCCACCAGCATCAGCCACTGCGCCTTTGCTACTGCGGCCTCTACGCCGGTCAGACGTGGTTGGATGTGGGCTTTCATCGGTTTATCGGCCCCGCTTTTTTCAGGTATTCATTTGTGGTCATCTTTGTTACCGTAATTTGAATAACTCTCGGATCATTAAGCCGGTCGATAGCTTCTTCCAAGGTTGCGTTGTCCTGTTTAAACTCCATTACGGCTTTCCCATAACCAGCTTTGTACTTTATTTTCATTTAATCCGCCTTCTTTCCTTAACCGCAAAAATGGTCTTGATGAACCTCGCTGTTGTGCCTTCTACATATGCCGAATTTACGTTTTATTTGAGTATACCGCTTAAAATGTTTACACTCGCGGCAATAGCTCCCACCAGCGGCGTGTACGGGATCAAGGGTTGGAGCGTCGTCATAGCATTGTTTTAGCCAATCCCGATCCTGGGCACCATCGCAGATATCCTGTATTTTTTATCCGGCAAGATATTTGTCGTATGCCGCATCTGCGTCAATCAGCCGAGACACGATAATTCCTCCTTCCAAGAGCCTTTTCTACTGGCCATCCACGGCAAATTCGATTATTCAAAGTGCTTCTGTTGATTCCAAGCAATATACACCAATCGGATAACCTCTTAGTATCCCCAAAGCGTCCTCTCGCTTGATGTACTCAGCCATTCTTCATCCCCTCCAGTGCGGCCTCGGCTTCCTCGCGGGTCAAATAGACGCTGCGCCCGATTGCATCCTCGTCAAAGGCAATCCCGGCTTCGGTGTCATAGATAATTTTGCGGATTTTCGCCTCGTATACACGTCCCGCAGTATCACTTTGATACACTGTATCGCCCACCTTGCACCGCCTGCCATTGTCGTCCTCCAGCATCGAAGCACCACAGTTGGGGCAAAAGTTCCGTTCGGCTGTGTTACCGCCTACTATCCTGCTCGCAATCATGTTGCTCATAGCTGGTCTTCCTCCCTATCGCGAAACCTGCGCCGGGTGTACTTGTCACAGTGCTCCACGTCGCATCCCCGGTCCCGTCCGGTGTCGTAGCAATAATGGCAGCCGTATGTCTTGGCTTAGATCAGGCGATAGTGCCCGCAGCCTTTACAGCCTTTGCGGTCATTCACGGCGCTCCGCCTCCCACTCCCGGTATAGCTCGATCCAATCCTCGAGCCGCATCGTCACCAGCCAGACGCCCCGGCTCCGGCGGTGCATCACCGCCGGGCGCTCTCCGTTTTTGGCGTCGCGGACCGCCTGAATCACCGCGCCGGAAAGGTCCAGCCGCTCGACCCGCTTGCACTCGATGTGCATCCCCGGCAGCCCGATCACGTCCGCGTCTCCGTTTGCCCCGCTGTACTGCTGCCCCCGGCGGCTGTCGTACCCGAGTGCAGTCAGCGCTCTCGAAAGCTCCCGCTCTCCGCGCTTGCCTTTTTCTCTCGAGTTGACCATCAGCTTTCCTCCTCTTTGTCCACGCAGTAGTACGCCGTGACAAGCCTCATTAAGGCTTCTGCGTCGGTCGGAGTTCTGCCCGCCAGCAGACCGTTTGCCGTCTGTAAAAACGGTTCGCTCCAGTATGAGATATCATCTCTCAGCCGTTCGGCCCAGATGGACGCCCACTGGTCAAGCTCCGCGTCCGTTTTCAAACTGTACAAACCGCTGGTATTTTCCCTCGAATCGGAACAGGATATCACCGGTCATTCCCTCCTTGTTCTTCGCAATGATGATCTTGCGGTCGTTCGCATCTGCATTTTCAGAGTGGATGAACAAAATCGCATCGGCATCCTGTTCAAACTGTCCGCTTTCTCTGAGATTGGTCATATCCGGCTCTCCCTTTCCCGCCGCCCGGTTGAGCTGGGAGAGACCGACGAGCGCGATTCCAGTTTGCTGCGCCATCGTGTGAAGCGCCATCGAGATGTCGGACGCTTTTTCATAGAGGCTTTTCCCCTCGCCGCGCAACAGGGTCATATAGTCGATGAAGACCACCTCCGCACCCAGCTGAATCGACTTGGCCCGCACCTGAGCGGGGGTCCAGCCGGCCGATTCCACAACGGTCAGCGACAGGCCGGAAAACGCCTCGCGGTCGGCTTCCAGCAGCCCCCGATTCACGCCCCCGCACTTGATCTGCTCAAGGTCGATCCGGGAAAAATTCGAAACCGCCCGTTCATAGAGTTTTAACGCCGAGGTCTCACATGAGAAATATGCAACCTTGCGCCGCTTCGCCATATGCAACGCGATCTGGAGGGTCAGCGCCGTTTTCCCCGCCGACGGACGGGCGGCTATGATCACGAAATCCCCCGGCGCAATCCGCAGGTATTTGTCAACCGTCCGAAACCCGGTTTCGATGTAGGTTCTCGGCGCGCTGACTGCCTCCCGAACCATCTGAAACCCCTCCGCTGCGCCAACGCACCGGCTCTTCTGTACGCTCATGCTCTGCGCAAGCTGCGCCGCCTTTGTTTGACAATCCTCCAGCGGCTCTCCGACATCCAAAGCGATCTGGAGGTCTATCGCCGCGTCAATCGCCCGCTTCCGGCGGCCCGCCTCTGCCACCAGCGGGATATGCCCAATTCCGGCAGAAACCGACGGGCAGGTCTCGATCAGCCCAACGACATATTCGCGGTACTCGTCGCCCAGCTCGGCAATCAGGGCAATCGGATCAATCGGTCTCTGCTGTTCAAACCTCCCGAGGCAGGCGGCATAAACGCTTCGGCATCCGGCGTTCAGAAAATCCTCCGCCCGAAGCTGTTCGGCGGCCAGCGGCATCACACGGGCCGCGTCAATCAGAATCGCCCCCAGTACCGACTGCTCGGTCATGGTGTTGTCCGTCATGTCAAAACCCTCCTCTGCGGCACGGAGACGTTCGGTTCATCCTCCCAACGGCGCTGATTAAGCCAGGTCGCCGGATATGGGATATACTGTCCGTTTTCCCTCCGCCACTGTTCACAGCCCTTCTGAACTTCCAGGGCGGACAGAATGAGGCTGACCGTTTCTGCGTCCGGACTGATCTTCTTCCATGCCTTTTCGGCGGCGCCCTTCCCCACCTTTCGGGGATATGCGGACCAGAACGCATCAAACTTCCCCGGGGGATGATAGGGGGTATTATTCTTTTTCTTAGTCTTTATATGGGTAACGCTTTCAGTAACGGAATCAGTAACGCTTTCAGTAACGGAATCAGTAACGCTTTCAGTAACACAGAATAACTGTATTGGGGGACCTTCTTTCAGAACATACCGGTTCGGCGCTCCCTTTTTCCCTTTTTGGTATGCGATGAATCCCGCGGAAATCAGCCTGTCCCTCGCTCGTATCACGGCGGGGAGAGAAAGACCGTCCAACATCATCTCCATCCTGCGGTTATCTACTCCTACGTCCTTCGGCCATCCAGCTCTATTGAAGACGTTCAATAGTTTGAAGTACATCAATTGTGAGTGAGCAGGCAAAGCGTTGGTTTCGAGCCAGCAGTTAAAGCGATTCAGATAGTCTATGTAGGTCATACCGCTTCCCCTATCGTTTTAAAATGGCAAGTCCTCGTCATCATCGACCGCCTCGAAGTCTTCGGTGCGGCCGGCCGTGCTCCCGCTCGCCGCCTTAGATTCGACAAAAAACACGCGGTCGGCAATGATCTCAAACGCGGTGCGCTTGTTGCCGTCCTTATCGGTGTAGTCGCGGGTCTGAATTGATCCGTCTACGCCGATTGCGCGGCCCTTTTGAAAATATTTGCAGACAAATTCGGCCTGCCGCCGCCAGCAAACGATGGTCAGAAAATCCGCCTTGCGTTCGCCGCCGTTCATAAATGGGCGGTCGATCGCGATCCGGAAGGTCGAGACGGGGACGCCCTGCGGCGTTGTGCGTAGTTCGGGATCGGCGACAAGCCTGCCGATCAAAATCGCTTTGTTATACACGCTTCCTCCTCATTTGTGGTATACAAGTGTTCGTTCGTCCCAATTTGGATACCGGGCCGATAAATATGCCCGGATTTCCGCCCGCAAAAACGGCCTCTGCCCGCTGTTATCGTAGGCGTCGTGACAGCTCCGGCAGAGCGTAACGATGTTTTCCTCGATCCCGCGCCCGCCCTGCGAGCGGGGAAGATAGTGCGCGTTCGGCGCGGCGTCGGGGCAAAGGCAGAGGATGCACCGTCCTCCATCTCGCTCCCAAACCGCCTCCTTGACCGCGCGCGAAATGCTATGTGCTTTTGTTGCTGTGTGCATCCCACTCCTCCAAAAGCAGGCTAAGCTCCTGATCTCCCGCCGTCTCAATCCCCTGCGTCCTGCACTCGTCCACGATGCGGTCGATCAGACTGGACATCTGCCGGGTATCATACTCAGACGATCCATAGTAGCTCACGATATTCCGCTTTCCCTCCGCCGCGGATGGCCCGGCGTCCTCGCATATCCAGCCGATGCCGCGCGAGGACCAGATACGCTTCCACTGCGTCACCGCAGCCTCGTCCACCGCGATGACATAATAGTTCCCGCCGATATCGCGGACCGCCTCCCGATAGATAACCCGTTTGGGGATGCCGGTCGCCTCCGCGAGCTTGCCGATCATCACCCAGCAGTAGGCGTTTGCATCGAGCGAGCGCTTTTTGCGGTATGGCGTGATCTCCGCGGTATACTCGCCGTCTTTTTGCGCGGTATATATCCACCGGCGGGCGAGCGGGAGCGTGTCCCGCTCCGGCCGCAGGCAGAGCCAGTATCCATCATCCTCAAGCGACAGTTTCGCCCGCCGAAAGCGTATCTTCATCGCCTGCCGCCTCCTCTTTTGCGTGTGCCCGACAGCCTTTGCAGAGCGCCCTGCCGTATTTTTTGATTGACGCCTGCGCTACATCTGCGGGGCTGATCATCCTGCCCTCCCGGTAGATCGACTCAATCGTATTACCGCAGCCGGCGCACAGGGGCGGCGCGGGGGCTTTGTCCGCCGCAGGGGTGGACGCAGCCCGGTCGTACTTGCTCCCATCGGACCAGTAGATATCCGCACCAAACCCGAGCGCCTTACACGCGACCGAGATCGCGTCGGTATATGCCATCTTGTAGCACTCGTCAGAGGTATACAGTCCGCTCCGCTCCGCCGCGACAAACGCCGATCCCCCGATACCGGCAATCGGCTTACTCCACTCGCCGCCGATCTTGACATACAATTCGATCTCGCAAAATGCCGAGCGCTCCCCTTTGGCTCCCTCCTCGGTCCAAAACCGCTTGATTTGCGTATACCACCCGGCCCCCACAGGGCCAAACTCCTCGGTCAGCTTGTGGATGCGCCACATTGGGTTAATATCCGTCTTGCCGTTGAGCCGTCCGCCGCGAATCTCCTTTTGCGCGGCTTTCGGGACCTCCCGGACACGGTTATACAGATCGAGATTGCCCATCATCGTCCTCCTCCCACTCCAGCGGGCACCGCTCGCCGATTATCTTGTCAGGGGTCGGGATCGGCTCGCCGGTCAGGTAGCAGTACCGGGCCCCAGTCCCCTGCTCGTAGCGCAAAAACGCCCGGCAGGATTGGCACACGATTTTGCCTGCTGGAAACGCCTGCCAAACGGTAATCGAGCAGAGCCGGAGTTTTCTGTTGTTTGAATACCCCACGCCTCGTCAACCTCCTTTGGGTCACACGGGGGCAGTTCGGCCCCCAAATCGTCTAAATCCATCATGGGCACATCCTCAAATCCCGCAGCTCGCCCTTGATCCGGTCGATCTCCGCCTGCGCCGCCGCGATGATGTCCTCCTGCTCGGACAGCTCGCCTAAAAGAGCGTCGATCTGCTCATCCGGCGACGGCTCCGGCGGGTCAAAATAGCGGTCATATGTACCCGGAAAGAACGCGCTAAACATGTTATCAAAAATTGGGTTGATCATCACGCTGCCTCCTCAATCCGCCCGCACTCATCGACGCGGTGGAATTGATTTGCCAGCGGCGCTAACATCCGCTGGTATCTCTTGACCTCCGGGTCGTCACAGACCAGGCGGCAAAAATGATATGCTATCTGGACAGCGATGCGCTTGCACACTCTAACGCCAAGACTACCGCACCACAACGGCCAGCACGCAAAATCGAAATCGGCCTCGCGCAGATCGGCCCCGCTCAGATCGGCCCAGCGCAGATCGGCCTCGCGCAGATCGGCCCAGCGCAGATCGGCCCCGCGCAGATTGGCCCCGTGCAGATCGGCCCCGCGCAGATCGGCCCCGCGCAGATTGGCCCGTACCCCATCCGGGTTATTATCGAGCCATTTTTGGTGCAGCTCCAGGATGCGTTGCAGTTGGTCCCGCTCCATTATTGCGCCCCCCTTGATTTTTGGCGGCTGATCTCGACACGGTAGCGCCAGCCACCAGACGTTGCGATGACTACCGCCGTCTCATCTTTGGCTTCGCACTGGATTGGCAAAGCCCCAGCGCCAAGCAGCCGGTTTACGCCGTCCGCCAGCAACCACTGCAGCATTTGCACCATGTCCAAAGTTTCTGCGGCATCAGATCCGAGAGCGGACCGTTGGGGCGCCTCGGTTTTACATTTTGCGTTGTGTGGCGATCTTTGGGCAGACGATGCGCTTTTGCGTTGAGCTTTCGCGAATTTGATACCGTGTTTGCTCGCGAGGGCGTAGATGCTCTTGATCGACAGCCCCATTTCCGCTGCCGCCTCGGCGGCGGTCAAGCCACGGTCCACCAGAGCGATCAGCTGGTCTGCGCGCCGTACTTTAGCCGCGCCGCTTTGCGCAGTGTGGTTACCCGGCAGTCCGGAGATCAGCCCAGCGCGTCTCAATACGTCAATGATTGTGTCTGCATCCGTCGCATTGCAATCAGCAAGGATTTCTACCGCCTTGTTTTTGTCTTTTGCCTCGCGATAAAATGCCTGGATTTCCGCCTCGGTCATTGCGTCGGGGTGGCAAATGGCGTTCACCGCTGATCCCTCCTTGACTTTTCCGCGCTGCCGCGGTATATTGTTGATAGTCTATTTCCATTTCCGCTCTCGTGTGTGCTTGACACGGGGGCGGTTTTATTTTTTGCGGCTAAATCCAGATACTTTAGCCGGACGGAGCTTGGGGACCGGTCGAGCGCAAAAGCGATCCGCTCCCAATCCCACCCATCCGCCGCCATCTGCCGCAGGCTGTTGATGTCGTCCGCATCCCAGCGGCGGCCGCGCGGTTGGTTATCGATCAGCAGTTTTGCATCCTCGATCCATTGCGTTACCAGCCGTTTTTCCTCCTGCGTCGGAGACAGGTATTGCTTCATTTTAAGCTCATCCTTTCTTTTTCGAGCGCGTAGGCTTTTAATCCCCAGATCGTGGGGAGCCTCCCTTTTTTCCGGCAGTACCACCGGTATTCGCACAGCAGTTGGTATGTCATGTTTATCCTCCCTTTTTGGGCTTGTCCAATTTTGACCCGGAGCCGTCCGGCCCCGCTTTATACGTCCGCCCCATGCGCCCGCATGTTGCGGATGATCTCCCATGACAGCTGATCAATCCGATCCCGCTGTTTTTGCCGCTCCTCGGGCGTTGCCCGTTTGCGGACCGTCTCGACGATGTACACCCGCGTTTGACCGCATCCCCGGTCATAGATATGTCCGGAGGATATGTCCTCCGTGTTGATCATCGCGGGATGCTCGCGGGACATGATTTCCTCCCGCGTCATGGTTCGATCTATCATTTTATCGCCTCCTTTTCAAATTTTACGAATTCCCGCGGTTGTCCTATGCGTAATTCAGATCATGATTTTAACTAAATCGACTTTAATCGACAAATAATAAGCGTATTTGTGATACAGTAAAAGCAACACAAAGGAGGAAAATCAGATGAAAAAAGTTGTTGCATTTCTCGTTTCCGCTGCTTTGCTGGCAGGATGTTCCGCGGATGGGGGACAATCGTCTTCCGCTCAGGGGAATCTACGTTCTGTTTTATCCACATCTTCATCTACCTCAGTTGTGTCAGAATCGACTTCTCAAGCTATTCAAACAATCGCTGTTGACTATGTAGAAGTTGTTCATAACAGCGAATCTTATGATTCAAAACGTATTTCTATCGCTGGGCGAATTGGAGCTTTCTCTCCTACTTCTAAAAGCGAGATTATGATTTATGACCGACTTGGATTTGAAGATGCAGGGGCGGGATTAAGTGTTCAACTTTCCGACCGCACAATTGAAGCCAGAGAAAATTATAAAATCGGAGAATATATAGTTGTAGAAGGATATTGGAGAAACGGAATATATTCAGGCATAGTGGACGCTATTGTCGTTGAAACCGGGGAAAAAGCTGAAGACATTGCAAACACATATGCAAAAATTTGGGAAAATGACCGTTTAGATGAGACAAAAGAACTTCCAATTATTGACTATACAGACATAATTAATAACCAATCCATATACGAGGGTGCGCTTGTTAGGACTGGGGGAACGATCGGATCGATTTCTAAAAATAATGTAAGCGGATATCTTTTTATTAAATTTAGAGATCGTATTAGCAATATGACCGTATTTACCATTTCGCTCAAAGGGGTTCCGCCCGAAATACAAGAAAAATGCACAGAAGGACAATTTATCATCGTTTCTGGATATATTGACTCTGGTGATTTGGTAGACTGCTATGTTGAAAGTCTTGGCGATACAGCAGAGGAAGCAGTGTTTAATCTTAATCAGCAATGGGAATCATCCTATGAACAATCAAGGAAAACCTTTACTGAATCTTGTCAATCATACGATTACGATGATCTCGCTCGTTATCCTGATCAATATATAGATTTTCCAATAAAAGTTTCTGGAACAGTTTTACAAATTGATCAGGGTTTCGGTTTTGATAGAATACTTCTTACAGCGGGGGTGCCCAATCAAGTAATATAT
>ERZ1090869.1288-NODE-1289-length-11595-cov-6.118458_pt1 | contig 11595 bp, 10 predicted proteins | sample MGYA00478474_ERZ1090869 | MGnify/ENA primary metagenome ERZ1090869 (study PRJEB33644, sample SAMEA5815748) | chicken gut metagenome | biome: Chicken; feature: Gastrointestinal Tract; material: Caecum | place: Ireland | collected 2019-01-01 | study: A study of... | reverse complement strand
CTACACTTATGCGATCGTCGGCAGCGTCAGATGTGTATAAGAGACAGGGTGTGAAACCGTTTATGACAGCGGAGTGGAGCACACCGCATGCCAGAACGACTGGGAAGTGCCGCTCGTGCTGGAAACGCACACGGCTTACACCGCCGTTGTGGAAGCGGAAAATGAAAACGGGGAATGGGAATCGTCTGCACCGCTTTGCTTCGTGAGCGGTGTGGCAGACGCGGACAAGGAAACGGGAAAATGGATTTCCAATGGCGCACAGCTGCCCTTTTACGCCGGAAAAGAGCTGACGCTGCCGGAAAAGCCGGTGCGCGCCGTTCTTTCATGCGTGGGTGTCGGCCAATATGAGCTGCGTGTCAACGGAAAGCTGCCGGATGATTCCGTGCTGAACGGTTCGTGGACGGATTTTCACAAGCGGATCCATTACCGCACATTTGATGTGACGGCCCTCCTGCAAAAGGGAGAGAACTTTCTGTCTCTGGAAACGGGAAACGGCTGGTACATCGGGCACAAGCCGGATGAACGCCATTTCTACACCATCGGCTCCGGCTATGAGCCCTACGGGCCTGTTCTTGCATCCTGGGCCGTCGTCACCGTAGATCTTCCGGGCGGAGAGGTGCTGCGCTTCGGTACGGACGGTTCCTGGCTCACAAAGGCGAGCGAGACGACCTGCGCCAACATCTACGGATCGGAGGATTACGATGCCCGCCTCGAGGGCGCTCCCTGGGAGGGAAAGGCGCTTGTCCTTGCAAAAGACGATTGCCCGAAGGGGCGTCTGGTTCCCGCCTGCTATCCGCCCGTGAAGGTGAAGGGCGTGTATGCCGGCACGCTGCTGCGCAAGGTGGGGAACGGCCTCCTCTATGATTTCGGTCAGAATATGTCCGGCCTGTTTGCCGTGCGTGTGCGGGGGCAGGCCGGCCAGACGGTGCGGATCACGCCGGTGGAGAAGCTGGATGTGAACGGAAACCCGTGGAAAACGGTGGAGGCCTGGTGCTGCTACACCCTCAAAGGCGGGGAAGCGGAAGAGTGGCGCCCAAAATTCACATACAACGCGGGCCGTTACGCTTTTATCGAGCCGGAGCAGGGAGATTCCCTGCCGGAAATTCTCAGCGTCACAGGGTATTTTACCACAAATTCCGCGGCCGACACCGGCCGGTTTTCCTGTTCCGATCCGCGCTTTGAGGAGATTCACGATCTTGTGGTGCGCGCCATCGAGAGCAACCTGCATCATATTCACACAGACTGCCCCACCATTGAACGGCTCGGCTGGCAGGAACCGAACCATCTCATGGCCCCTTCTCTCTATTATGTGAAGGATGTTGCCTGCACGCTGGAGAAAATTGCGGCGGATCAGCGCGACAGCCAGTATGGGCCTGGAGAACGCGACGTAGACCATGGCGCGTTCCCCCATGTGTACGAGGAAGGGCTGCTCCCTTCCATCGCACCCCGCTATGCCCGTTTCCTGTACGACTGCGGCGAGGGCAGCTTCTGGGATATCGTCCCGTGGGGCAGCAGCATCCTGCTTGGCGCCTATGAAATGTTCCGCTTCACCGGCAGCCGCAGGCTGCTTATGGAAAACTATGAGACGGCAAAGAAATATGTGGAGTATCTTTACCGGAAATATCTTGCCTATCCGGAGATCTATCACAAGCCCGGCAGCATTCATTTTCTCTGCCACGGCCTCGGCGATTGGGGCATCGAGCAGAACCGCGGCGAGTCGCGCGAAAACATTGAGACGGCCTATCTCATCCGCGATCTGCAGCTTCTCTCCCTGACGGCCGGCTGGCTGGGCAGGGAGGAGGACCGCAGCCGGTATGCCCTGCTGGCCGATCAGGCGCGCGGGGAATACAACCGCCTCCTGCTGCAGTGGAATCCGCAGACGGGGGAGTGGGCGTACGCCTCCTATGAAAAGAACGGCCTCACACCCACGCAGGCTACGCAGGCCATCCCGCTCCAGTTCGGCATTGTGCCGGAGGACAAGCGCGAATCGGTCATCCGAAGCTTTTTGCTGCTGTGCCGGGAGGGCAAGCTGCGCTGCGGTGAGATCGGCTTGCCCTATATTCTGCGCACGCTGGCCCAGGCGGGGGAGCAGGATCTGATCTGCACCATGCTCTTCCAGCCCTATCATCCCAGTTATTACCGCTTTATCGAACACGGCGAAACCACCATGCCGGAATTCTGGCGCGACGATTCCAGAAGCCGCAACCATGACATGATGGGCTCCATTCTGGAGTGGATGTATCGCTATCTGGCGGGCATCTCCTCCGAAGACGGTTTCCGCACGATCCGCATCGCGCCGAATCTCCCTGCGGGCGTGTCCCATGTCAGGTGCGGATATGATTCCATCATGGGTGCCGTGGAGGTCTCCGTGACGCAGCGGGCGGATCGGGGCGAAATCTCCGTCAAAATTCCCGTCAACACGTCCGGCACACTCCATGTGGCAGGGCGTGAGTTTGTTCTCGAAGGCGGCAAGCGTCTCCGCTTTTCGTGGAGCAATCCGGATTCCCGTCAGGTGTGAAAGCGCCGCGTTGCGCAAAGGCCCTTTTTTGTGATACAATAGCTGCAGAAGATTCCGTCTGTTCCACGCAAAACCGGAACAGGCGAGCACATGCAGAAAAAAGGAGGGAGTTGCCATCAATTTAGCAGACAGCGCCGTCGTCCGCGAGCTCCTTTCGCGGCACGGCTTCCGATTTTCAAAAAGCCTGGGGCAGAATTTTCTCATCAACCCCGGCGTTTGTCCCCGCATGGCGGAGGAGTGCGGGGCGGGCCCCGAATCCGGTGTGCTGGAGATTGGCCCCGGCATCGGTGTCCTCACGGCGGAACTCGCCAAGCGCGCGAAGCGCGTGGTGGGCATTGAGCTCGACACACGCCTTCTGCCTGTTCTGGAGGAAACGCTAGCCCCGTTCCAGAATGTGAAGATTGTCAACGGAGATGTGATGAAGCTCGATCTGCACCGGCTGCTGGCGGAAGAATTTCCCGGCATGCGGGTGGATGTGTGCGCCAACCTGCCGTATTACATCACGTCCCCCGTCATCATGCGCGTGCTGGAGGAAAAGCTTCCCGTTTCTTCGCTCACCGTTATGGTGCAGAAGGAGGCTGCCCAGCGGCTGTGCGCCCCTCCGGGCACGCGCGCCTGCGGAGCCGTGAGCGCCGCCGTGCAGTATTATGCCGAACCGAAGCTTCTCTTTGAGGTGGGCCGCGGCAGTTTCATGCCTCAGCCGAATGTCGATTCTGCAGTGGTGCGCTTTTCCGTGCGCAGTGCCCCGCCTGTGGAGGCGGAGGAGCGTGCTTTCTTTGCCCTCGTGCGGGCTGCTTTCGGCCAGCGGCGCAAGACGGTGGCGAATTCGGTGTCTGCCCTGATGGGTCTGTCGAAGGATGCGGTGCAGGAAGCCTGTGCGGAAGCAGGAATTTCTCCCACGGCACGGGCGGAGCAGCTTTCCATGGAGGAGCTCGCCGCCCTTTCGCGTGCCATAGCGGCAAGGAAGGAGGCGCAGCCATGAGCGACGGGAAGATGGCCGTTATCTTTTTTGAGATCGGCCTTGTGCTCACGCTCGTCTCCTGTGTGCTCGGCCCGTTCGGCCTCAACGGTTGGGCGATTGCCTGCGCCGTTACGGCGGGCTGCCTGGCGTGCATCGGCCTCTTTTTTGCCGTTTCCAGCTGGAAAGAACCGGATGAAATTACGGCGGAGGAGGAACAGTCAAAATGAAACAGAAGAGGAAACATATCCGGTGGGACTGGGCGAAGATCATCTGGTGGTTTATTTTTCTCACAATGGCTGCCTCTGTTGTTTTCAGTTCCATTGAAATGGCGCTGGCGCCTTCGGTGCCGGATCCCTCCCGGCCCTATAAGCGTGTAAAGGGCGATTATGTCCTCATGCTGCTGCAGTGCATTGTAGGTGTGCTTGCCATGCTCATGCCAAGCTTCCTGCGCAGGCGGCTGCGGGTGATCATCCCTTCCAAAATGATGGTGTTGTTTGCCTTGTTTTTGTATTGCGCCATTTATCTGGGCGAGGTGCGCGATTTTTATTACAATGTGCCTCACTGGGATACCATCCTTCACACCTTCAGCGGGGCCATGCTGGGCGCCCTGGGCTTTTCGGTCATCAATTTTCTCAATAAGACAGACCGTGTCCCCATGAACCTGAGCCCTGTATTTGTGGCTTTTTTCGCCCTTTGTTTCGCCGTCTTTCTGGGCGTTGTTTGGGAATTTTATGAATTCACGGCAGACGGGCTCCTGCACACCAATATGCAGAAGTTTGCCCTGGAAAGCGGGGAGTCCTTGGTGGGCCGCGCGGCGCTCATGGATACCATGAAGGATTTGCTTGTCGATACGCTCGGCGCGCTTGTGATGGCAGTCATCGGCTATATCTCCATCAAATATCAAAAGGGTTGGGTGGAAAAATTCCAGCTTCATCGGGAAAAACGGGTAAAAAAGCAGGAAAAGAGGCAATAATCAGCCTTTTTCTGTAAATTCTTTGTCAAACGGGGGAAAGTCATTGACTTTCCCCCGTTTCCTGCTATAATAATTTTGTCATGTGATATGAGTTTATACAGAGTATCCATGCAAATATTTCTGACCACCCGCATGAGTCGGGTTAAGGCCATACGGACAGCCGGGTCAACTGCCGATGGGCGGCTTTGCCGCTGTTATTGATTGAGTGAAGCGGCGTGCGGTGGGCGCACGCGCAGGCGGATTCCGTTTTGGAAACCGCTGCTTCAGGGAGATTTCCCTGAAGGCTCAATTTTATGAGTTGGTTCCTTTATAACCGGTGCGCGTCAGCGTACATCAACTTGTAAAACGGTCAATAAGAGTAGTAAAAGTAAGTATTTGCTATATAGACTCTGTATCGTACAATCACGGAACTTCCGCCTGCTGCGGAGGTCCCTGCGCCCTGCGGCGCAGATTGACATGAATTTTGGCGGTTGACGGGTTATGTATGCGCGAGCGTGCATAACCCGTTTTTTGCTGCCCTTTTTTGGGGGTAAGGAAACCGCGTGCGGCGCGGAGGAAAGAGGAGAGGCTTCATCATGAGTGAAAAGCTGAAACTGTACGGGTTCAATAACCTGACCAAAGCGCTGAGCTTTAATATTTACGACGTTTGCTACGCCAAAACGCCGCGCGAACAGAAGGATTACATCTCCTACATCGACGATCAATACAATTCCAAGCGCCTCACCAAGATCCTGACGACGCTCACGGAGATGATCGGGGCCAAGGTGCTCAACATTGCCCGCCAGGATTACGATCCGCAGGGCGCATCGGTCACCATCCTCATCGCGGAGGGCTCCATGCTGCCGGCGGGGGAGACACAGCTTGCGCACCTCGACAAAAGCCACGTCACCGTCCACACCTACCCGGAATATCACCCCGAGACATTTCTGGCCACCTTCCGCGTGGACATTGACGTTGCCACCTGCGGGGAGATCACGCCGCTTTCAACGCTCGATTATCTCATCGGCTCCTTTGACTCCGATATCATCACCATGGATTACCGCGTGCGCGGCTTCACGCGCGACGTGAACGGCAAGAAGCTGTTTCTCGATCACCGAATCACGTCCATCCAGGATTATATTTCAGACGATATCCTGCGCCGTTACGATGCGGTGGATATCAACGTCTATGACGCCAACCTGTTCCACACGAAGATGATGGTCAAGGAGATTGACCTCCAGAATTATCTTTTTAAAACGGATGTGTATGAACTCCCGCCGCGCACGCGGCTGGAGATTATGGATAACCTGCGCCGCGAAATGATTGAAATTTTCAGCGGCCGCAATGTGTTTGACTAAGGGGGAAACGGGCTTGTCTATGCTTTCACAGGAGCGCGCGCCGATCTATGAAGCGCTGGAACAGTTCCGGCGGATGCGCGTCGTTCCTTTTGATGTGCCCGGCCACAAGCGGGGCCGCGGCAATCCGGAACTGGCGGAGCTGCTGGGGGAACGCTGTGTGACCATGGATGTCAACTCCATGAAGCCGCTGGATAATCTCTGCCATCCTGTTTCGGTGATTCGGGATGCGGAGGAGCTGGCGGCGGAGGCCTTCCGCGCAGCCCATGCGTTCCTCATGGTGGGAGGCACGACCTCCGCCGTGCAGAGCATGGTCCTCTCCGTGGCAAAGCGGGGGGAAAAGATCATCCTGCCGCGCAACGTGCACCGCAGCGTGATGGGAGCCATGGTTCTGTGCGGCGCCATTCCCGTCTATGTCAACCCGGAGTGCGACGAGCGGCTCGGCATCCCGCTCGGCATGAGCGTTTCCGCTGTGGAGAAGGCCATTCGGGAAAATCCGGACGCCAAGGCTGTGCTGGTGAACAATCCCACCTATTACGGCATCTGCTCCGATCTGCGCAGCATTGTGAAGCTGGCCCATGCGCACGGCATGTACTGCCTGGCAGACGAAGCGCACGGCACACACTTTTATTTCGGGGAAAATATGCCTGTCTCCGCCATGGCGGCAGGGGCGGATATGGCCGCCGTCTCGATGCACAAGTCGGGCGGCAGCCTCACGCAGAGTTCTCTTTTGCTCGCAGGGCCTGCCATGCAGGAAGGCCACGTGCGCCAAATCATCAACCTCACGCAGACGACAAGCGCATCGTATCTGCTGCTTTCCAGCCTTGACATTTCCCGCCGGAACCTGGCCCTGCGCGGCCGGGAGGATTTCCGCCGCGTCATGCGTTTGGCGGAGTATGCCCGCAGCGAGATCAACGGCATCGGCGGGTATTACGCCTACTCGCGCGAGCTGTGCAACGGCGACAGCGTTTTTGATTTTGATGTGACCAAGCTTTCCGTCAACACGCTCGACATCGGCCTGGCCGGCATCGAGGTCTATGATCTGCTGCGCGATGAGTACAACATCCAGATTGAATTCGGGGATCTCGGCAATATTCTGGCCTATCTCTCCGTGGGCGATCGTCAGCAGGACGTGGAGCGCCTCGTCAGCGCCCTTTCGGAGGTGCGGCGCCGGTTCAGCCGCAGCAAGGCCGGCCTCATGGCGCAGGAATACATTGATCCGCAGGTTGTCGTTTCCCCGCAGGATGCGTTCTACGCGGCAAATGAATCTCTTCCCCTGCGCGAAACGGAGGGCCGCGTGTGCAGCGAGTTTGTCATGTGTTATCCGCCCGGAATTCCGATCCTGGCTCCAGGCGAGCGCATCACCTCAGAGATTCTCGATTACATCGAGTATGCCAAGGAAAAGGGCTGTTCCATGACCGGCCCGGAAAATCCGGAGATTGAACGGCTGAACGTGCTGAAGGAGGAATGAACTTGGATTTTTGGTTTTCAGAAGCGCAGACACCGAATGTGAAGCTCTCGATCCGTGTGGATCACCAGCTCTATTCCGGCAAAAGCGAATTCCAGCGCATCGATGTGTTTGAATCACCGGAATTCGGCCGCTTTCTCACGCTCGACGGCTACATGATGCTCACCGAAAAGGATGAGTTCATTTACCATGAAATGATCACCCACGTGCCCATGGCCGTGCATCCGAAGGTGCGCGACGTCCTTGTGATCGGCGCGGGGGACGGCGGCGTGATCCGCGAGCTTTCCCGCTACCCGGAGATCGAGCACATCGACATGGCGGAGATCGATCCCCTCGTGGTGGAGGTCTGCAAGAAATATCTGCCGCAGACGGCCTGCCGCCTCGACGATCCGCGCCTTTCCATCCACTATGAGGACGGCGTGCGCTTTGTGCGCTCCAAGGAAAACTGCTACGATCTCATCATTGTGGATTCCACCGATCCGTTCGGCCCGGGGGAAGGCCTGTTCACCCGCGAATTTTACGGAAGCTGCTTCAAGGCGCTGCGCGAGGACGGCATCATGGTGAACCAGCATGAAAGCCCCTTCTATGCGGCAGACGCCGCCGCCTGCCAGCGCGCCCACAAGCTGATCGTGGAGTCCTTCCACATCAGCCGCGTCTATCAGGCGCACATTCCCACCTATCCTTCCGGCCACTGGCTGTTCGGCTTTGCCTCGAAAAAATATCATCCGCTGCGCGACCTGAAGGAAACGCAGTGGAATATGCGCGGCCTCAAATGCCGCTACTACACCACAACGCTGCACAAGGGCGCATTTTATCTGCCCGCTTATGTGGAGGATCTGCTGAAAGATGTTGAACAGAAATATTGAGACGTTTCTCTGCTGCGACGCTTCCTTTGAGGAGGCGGACACCGTGCTGTTCGGTGCTCCCTTCGACTGCACCACTTCCTACCGCCCCGGCACGCGGTTCGGCAGCGCCGCCATTCGCCATGAGTCCTACGGCCTGGAGAGCTACAGCCCGTATCAGGACAGGGATCTTCTCGACGCGCTTGTGTTCGACAGCGGCGACCTGGAGCTGCCCTTCGGCAGCCCTGAGCGCGCCCTCGCCGACATTGAGGAGCGCGCCGCCCTCATCCTGCAGGCGGGGAAACGCCCCTTCCTGCTGGGCGGGGAACATCTCGTCACGCTCGGCGCCGTGCGGGCGGCGGTGAAGCGCTTCCCGGACCTGCACATCGTGCACTTTGATGCGCACGCCGATCTGCGCAGCGAGTATCTCGGCGTTTCCCTCTCGCACGCCTGCGTGCTGCGCCGCTGCTGGGAACTTGTGGGGGACGGGCGCATCTTTCAGTTCGGCATCCGCTCCGGCGACCGCGAGGAATTCCGGTGGGGTGCATCCCACGTGAAGACAAACCGCTTCTCCTTCGAGGGGCTGGAGGAAACGCTTCGCTCGCTTGCCGGTCAGCCCGTCTATTTCACGGTGGATCTCGACGTGCTCGATCCCTCCGTCTTCCCCGGCACGGGGACGCCGGAGCCGGGAGGCGTCTCGTTCGACGAGCTGCGCCGGGCCGCCACGCTCGTGTGCCGGTCTGCGAACGTCGTCGCCTGTGATGTGAATGAGCTGAGCCCGCCGTATGATCCCAGCGGAAATTCCACGGCGGCCGCCTGCAAAATAGTGCGCGAAATGCTGCTGGCCCTGCTGCCGGAACAGGCGTAGTACCAGGATACTCTGAAAATAAAATTTGAAACTGGAGGAAACGACAATGGGGAAAGTTTTGATCATCGGCTGCGGCGGCGTGGCTTCCGTCGCCATTCAGAAGTGCTGCCAAAACAGCGAGGTTTTTGAGGAGATCTGCATTGCCAGCCGCACGAAATCCAAGTGCGACGCGCTCAAGGAAAAGCTGGAAGGCAAGACAAAGACGAAGATCACCACCGCGCAGGTGGATGCCGACCACGTCGATCAGGTGGAGGCGCTCATCCGCTCCTATCAGCCCGACCTCGTCATGAACATTGCCCTGCCGTATCAGGACCTCACCATCATGGATGCCTGCCTCGCGTGCGGTGTCAACTATCTCGACACGGCAAACTACGAGCCGGAGGATCTCTCCGATCCCGCCTGGCGTGCCCGGTATGAAAAGCGCTGCAGGGAAGAGGGCTTCTCCGCCTATTTTGACTATTCCTATCAGTGGGAGTACCGCGAGAAATTCGAGAAGGCCGGCCTCACGGCTCTGCTCGGCACCGGCTTCGATCCCGGTGTGACGCAGGCCTACTGCGCCTACGCCCAGAAGCATCTCTTTGACGAGATCGACACCATCGATATTCTGGACTGCAACGGCGGCGATCACGGCTATGCCTTTGCCACCAACTTCAATCCCGAGGTCAACCTGCGCGAGGTTTCCGCTCCCGGCTCCTATTGGGAGAACGGCCACTGGGTGGAGATCCCCGCCATGAGCATCAAGCGCGAATACAATTTCAAGGGCGTGGGGGAGAAGGACATGTATCTTCTGCACCACGAGGAAATTGAATCCCTTGCAAAGAACATCCCGGGCGTCAAGCGCATCCGCTTCTTCATGACGTTCGGCCAGAGTTACCTCACCCACATGAAGTGTTTGGAGGATGTGGGTATGCTCTCCACCGAGCCTGTGGAGTTTGAGGGCCACAAGATTGTGCCGATTCAGTTCCTGAAAGCCCTCCTGCCGGACCCGGCCACGCTCGGCCCCCGCACCGTGGGCAAGACCAACATCGGCTGCATCTTCACCGGAAAGAAGGACGGCAAGGAGAAGAAGGCTTACATCTACAACATCTGCGATCACCAGGAATGCTACCGGGAAGTCGGGTCCCAGGCCATTTCCTACACCACCGGCGTGCCCGCCATGGTGGGCGCCATGATGCTGCTCACCGGCAAGTGGACGAAGCCCGGCGTCTACACCGTGGAGGAGTTTGATCCGGACCCGTACATGGATGCTTTGAACAAGTGGGGCCTGCCCTGGCAGATCGATGAGAACCCCACGCTGGTGGACGAATGAGACAGCTCACACAACCGCCCCGCACGCCGTATTTTCTCGTGGATGAATCGCTTGTCACGCGCAACCTTGAGATCCTGCGCAGCGTGCAGGAACGCGCGGGCTGCAAAATTCTGCTTGCCCAGAAGGCGTTCTCCATGTATTCCGTGTATCCGCTGCTTCGGCAGTACCTGGCCGGCACCACGGCAAGCGGCCTGTGCGAAGCGAGGCTCGGCCATGAGGAATTCGGCGGGGAAACGCACGTTTTCTCTCCGGCCTACCGCGAGGACGAATGGGACGAGCTGCTGCGCTATGCGGATGACATCGTGTTCAACACCCCTGCCCAGGTGCGGCGGTTTGCCCCTTCCGCGCGGGCTGCGGGGAAATCCACCGGCCTGCGCCTGAACCCGGAATGTTCCACGCAGGAGGGCCATGCGATCTACGATCCCTGCGCGCCCGGTTCGCGCCTCGGCACAACGCTCGCCAATTTCGACGAATCTCTCCTGCCGCTGCTCGACGGCCTGCATATCCACACACTCTGTGAACAGGATTCCGACGCGCTTGAGCAGACGGTGGAAGCCCTCGAGGAAAAGTTTGGGCGTTTCCTCGGCCGCATGAAGTGGCTGAACCTCGGCGGCGGCCATCACATCACCCGCCCCGGCTACGACATCGATCGGCTCATCCGCATTGTGCGCCATCTGCGGGAGACGTACGGTGTGGAGGTGTATCTCGAGCCGGGGGAAGCCGTGGTGCTGGGCGCCGGGTTCCTGGTAACGAGTGTGCTCGAAACCATGCAAAACGGCATCGACATTGCCATTCTCGACACCTCCGCCGCCTGCCATATGCCGGATGTGCTGGAAATGCCGTACCGTCCGCCGCTGCAGGGGGCGGGTCAGCCCGGGGAAAAGCCGTACACCTTCCGCTTGGGCGGTCCCACCTGCCTGGCCGGCGATGTGATTGGCGACTATTCCTTTGACCGGCCGCTGCATCCGGGGGATCAGCTTGTGTTTGAGGATATGGCGCTCTATACGATGGTCAAGACAAACACCTTCAATGGGATGATGCTTCCTTCCATTGTGTGGCGGGATCGCACGGGCACCCTTTTCCTCGTGAAACAGTTTGGCTACGAAGACTTCAAATCGAGACTTTCCTGATCAAAAACAGGGCTCCGGGACCGCACTGCGGGCCCGGGGCTCGGGTTGGTTTGGGGGGTTTTTTAAAGGGGGGGGGGTGTGAGGGAAGGAAAAAAAAAACCGAGAGGTTTGGTTTGAGAAGTAGGGCGGGGTGTGGGGACAAATAAATAAAAAAAAAATTAAATGGAAAATGTAGAAGGGACTTTCAAGCAT
>ERZ1090869.1286-NODE-1287-length-11600-cov-7.863664_pt1 | contig 11600 bp, 8 predicted proteins | sample MGYA00478474_ERZ1090869 | MGnify/ENA primary metagenome ERZ1090869 (study PRJEB33644, sample SAMEA5815748) | chicken gut metagenome | biome: Chicken; feature: Gastrointestinal Tract; material: Caecum | place: Ireland | collected 2019-01-01 | study: A study of the... | reverse complement strand
AGGGGCAGCTGGCCATCCGGGGGGTGGAGGCGGCCGGCGCGCTGGACGCCCTGCCCGCCCCGCTGCCCGACACCGCCCGCCTGCGCATGGCCTACCCCGACCTGCCGCTGGCCAAGCTGGGGCAGAAATTCGACCCGCCGGTGAGCAAGGCGGGGCTTTCCCACCGCTTCAAGCGGATCCAGCAGGCCGCCCAGCGCCTGCAGGACCCTCCACCCGCATCCCCCGACGCACCGGGAAAGGAGACCCATGGCTGACACAACTTCCCCCCGCCAGTTCACCCACCTGCATCTGCATACCGAATACAGCCTGCTGGATGGCGCCTGCCGGATCGACCGGCTGTTCGAGCGCGTCAAAGAGCTGGGCCAGACCGCCGTGGCCATCACCGACCACGGCGTTATGTATGGCTGCGTGCAGTTCTACGACGCCGCCGTGGCCGCGGGCATCCGGCCCATCATCGGGTGCGAGGTCTATGTGGCCACCCGCACCCGGTTCGACAAGGTCAACCGCATCGATGGCAACAACCACCTGGTCCTGCTGTGCAAAAACGAGACCGGCTACAAAAACCTCATCAAGATGGTCTCGGCGGGCTTTCTGGAAGGGTTCTACTCCAAACCCCGGGTGGACAGGCAACTGCTGGAAGCCCACCACGAAGGGCTGATCTGCCTGTCCGCCTGCCTGGCCGGCGAGGTGCCCCAGGCCATCCTGGCCGGGGACTATGAGCGGGCCAAACAGGCCGCGCTGTACTACCGGGACCTGTTCGGCGCGGACAACTACTACATCGAACTGCAGGACCACGGCCTGGAGGAAGACAACATCGTGCTGCCCCAGCTCATCCGCCTGTCCCGGGAGACCGGCATCCCGCTGGTGGCCACCAACGACGCCCACTACCTGCGCCGGGAGGACGCCAAGATGCAGAGCATCCTGCTGTGCATCCAGACCGGCAAGACCATCGCCGACGCCGACCGCATGGAGTTCCAGACCGATGAATTCTATGTCAAGAGCACCGATGAGATGTACGATCTGTTCTCGATGGTGCCGGAAGCCTGCGAGAACACCAACCGCATCGCCGAACAGTGCCGGTTCGACTTCCACTACGGCGAGACCAAGCTGCCCTACTTCAAGGCCCCCGGCGGTATGGAGAACCAGGCGTACTTTGAAAAACTCTGCCGGGAAGGGCTGGAGCGCCGCTACCCCGGCCAGGTCACCGACGAGCTGCGCCAGCGGCTGGACTATGAGATCGGCGTGGTCAAAAAGATGGGCTACACCAACTACTACCTCATCGTCTACGACTTCATCAACTATGCCAAGAGCCACGGCATCCCGGTGGGACCGGGGCGGGGTTCGGGCGCGGGCAGCCTGGCGGCCTACTGCGTCGGCATCACCGACATCGACCCCATCCGCTACAACCTGATCTTCGAGCGGTTCCTCAACCCCGAGCGGGTCTCGATGCCCGACTTCGACGTGGATTTCTGCTACGAACGCCGGCAGGAAGTCATCGACTATGTCAACGAAAAGTACGGCCGGGACCATGTGGCCCAGATCGTCACCTTCGGCACCATGGCCGCCCGGGCCGCCGTGCGGGACGTGGGCCGGGTCATGGGGATGCCCTACCAGGAAGTGGACCGGGTGGCCAAACTCATCCCGATGGAACTCAAGATGACGCTGCGCCACGCGCTGGAAGTCTCCCCCGACCTCAAGGCACTGTATGAGGGCGACCCCCAGATCCACGAGCTCATCGAGACCTCCCTGAAGGTGGAGGGGATGCCCCGCAACGCCTCCACCCATGCGGCCGGCGTCGTCATCACCCGGGAACCGGCCACCGAGTATGTGCCGCTGGGGTCCAACAACGGCGTGCCGGTCACCCAGTTCAACATGACCGAGATCGAGCGGCTGGGCCTGCTCAAGATGGACTTCCTGGGGCTGCGCACCCTCACCGTCATCCACGACACCGAGACCGCGGTCCGGCGCACCCACCCCGACTTCACCCACGAGAGCATCGACTACGACGACCCCGCCACCTACGCCATGCTCACCGGCGGCGAGACCGAGGGGGTCTTCCAGCTGGAATCCACCGGCATGAAGCAGGTGCTCACCGGTCTGCGCCCCAAAAACCTCGAAGACATCATCGCCCTGATCTCGCTGTACCGCCCCGGCCCGATGGACTCCATCCCCACCTACCTGCGCAACCGCAAGGAGCCGGACAAGATCCGCTACCGCACCCCCCAGCTGGCCCACATCCTGGATGTGACCAACGGCTGCATCGTCTATCAGGAGCAGGTCATGCAGATCTGCCGGGAACTGGCGGGCTTCAGCTTCGGCCAGGCCGACAACGTCCGCCGGGCCATGAGCAAGAAAAAGCACAAGGTCATGGAGGCCGAGCGCGCCCACTTCGTCTACGGCTGCACCGACCCCGGCAAGGAGTGCCCCGGCTGCATCCAGAACGGCATTCCGGAGGACGCCGCCAACGCCATCTATGACGACATGAGCAGCTTTGCCTCCTACGCCTTCAACAAATCCCACGCGGCCTGCTATGCCTATGTGGCCTTCCAGACCGCCTACCTCAAATGCCACTACCCGCGGGAGTTCATGGCCGCGCTGCTCACCAGCGTGCTGGACAACACCGCCAAGGTCATCGAGTATACATCCGAATGCCAGCGCCTGGGCATCAAGGTGCTGCCGCCGGACATCAATGTCTCCCGCGGCGGCTTCACGGTGGACGGCCAGAGCATCCGCTTCGGCCTCAACGCTGTCAAGTCGGTGGGGCGCAACCTCATCGACACGGTGGTGCGGGAGCGCAAAAACCGCCCCTTCCGCAGCCTGTACGACTTCTGCAAGCGGCTGCACGGGGCCGAACTCAACCGCCGCGCCCTGGAAAGCCTGATCCGCGCCGGCGCCTTCGACGGGCTGGAACCCAGCCGCCGCGGAATGCTGGAAAGCGTGGAGGCCATCCTGAAAAGCGTGGAAAACGATGCCCGCCAGAACCTGGAAGGCCAGCTGGACCTGTTCAGCGCCCTGGGCGCCGGCGGCGACGCCGCCGCGGCCGAGGACTTCCGGGTGCCCGATCTGCCCGAATACCCCGCCGCCGAGCTGCTCAAGATGGAAAAGGAGGTCTCCGGCCTGTACCTGTCCGGCCACCCGCTGGACGCCTACCGGGAACTGGCCGCCCGGGTCTCCAGCTGTACGCTGGCCGACCTGGCCGACGAGGAACAGGCCCGCGGCTATGACAACCGGATGGTCACCATCCTGTGTACCGTCGTCAAAAACAAGGTCATGACCACCAAGTCCAACACCCTCATGGCCTTCACCACCGTCGAAGACCTCACCGGCACGATGGAACTGCTGGTCTTCCCCCGGGTCTTTGCCGAATGCCGCCACATCCTGCAGGAAAACGCCGTCGTCATCGCCCAGGGCCGTGTCTCCTATAAGGAAGAGGAAGGCACCCGCCTGCTGGTGGAGGGGGTGCTGCCGGTGCAGGGCTACGACCCCGACCGCAGCTTTGCCGAAAACCAGGGCGGGGAACGCCGCCGGCCGGCGGCCCCCCGGGTGGAAAGCCTCTGGCTGCTGGCGCCTTCCCGGGATTGCCCGGAGATGAAAAAGGTGGAAAACCTGCTGCACAATATCTTTGACGGCTCCACGCCGGTCTGCTTCAAGTTCGAGGATACCGGCCGGTATATGCGGGCGCCCCGGTCCCTGTGGGCCAACGACTGCCCGCTGCTGCGCACCGAATTGGAGCGCATTCTGGGCCAGGGCCATGTGATCGCCCGTGAGGCAAAATAAATCCATTCTTTTGCAAGATATATCCATAAGACCGGCCGCGTTCTATGGTATAATGGAAATTACGGGGAATCGTTACGCTTTTAACAACCGTGAGCGGGCGGCCCCGGCGCGGCCCGCAGTGCCGCCTGTTTGGGAGAGAAAACGGAAAGACCGAAAACCCGAAAGAAACAAGCACCCTGCTGTTTCAATGCAATGGGAGGAAAACCAATATGGCGAAGGAGATCAAATCCATCGGCGTACTGACCAGCGGCGGCGACGCCCCCGGTATGAACGCGGCGGTGCGTGCGATCGTGCGCACCGGCATCTCGAAAGGCTACCGGATGCTGGGCATCCAGCGCGGCTACAACGGCCTGATCAACGGCGAAGTGTACGAGATGAACGTGCGCAGCGTGTCCGAGATCATCCACCGCGGCGGCACCATCCTGTACACGGCCCGCTGCCTGGAATTCAAGACCCGCGAAGGCCAGGCCAAGGCCCTGGCCCGCTGCAAGGAACTGGGCATCGACTCGCTGGTGGTCATCGGCGGCGACGGTTCGTTCATGGGCGCCCGGGCCCTGGCCAACCAGGGGGTGCCCTGCGTCGGCATCCCCGGCACCATCGACAACGACATCGCCTGCAGCGAGTACACCATCGGCTACGACACCGCCATGAACACCGCGGTGGAGGCCATCGACAAGCTGCGGGACACCACCCAGAGCCATGACCGCTGCAGCGTCGTGGAGGTCATGGGCCACCACGCCGGCTACATCGCCCTCAACGTGGGCATCGCCACCGGCGCATTGGCCGTGCTGCTGCCCGAACGCCCCTTCGATTTCGAGCGGGACATTTTGCAGCGGATGCGCCAGACCCAGGCCACCGGCAAAAAGCATTTCATCATCATCGTGTCGGAAGGGGTCGTGGGCGCCCAGGAACTGGCCAACCAGATCCAGGCGGCCACCGGCGTGGACTCCCGCGCCACCGTGCTGGGCCACATCCAGCGCGGCGGTTCGCCCACCGTGCGGGACCGGGTCAACGCCTCGCTGATGGGCTACCACGCCGTGGACCTGCTGGACAAGGGCATCTACAACCGGGTCGTGGCGGTCTCCGGCGGCAAGATCGTGGACTATGATGTGAACGTCGCCCTCTCGATGCACAAGACCATCGAGGACAGCGAGATCGAGGTCGCCAACACCATCTCGATCTGAAAGGGCCGAAAATGGAACCTTGGCGCATGGGCTTGGCGGTTCTGCTGCTGGCGGCTGTTATTGGCTGGCTGGTGGCTGACTGGCTGCGGGACCGCCGCCGCCATCGGCTGCAGGCAGAGGGGCTGCGGTTGACGGGCCGCGTCACCCGGGTGCGGGTGCTGTATGCAGTGTCTTACCGACGCCGTGCGGTCCGCCTGACCAATGCGGATGCCGAACCTCCCTGGCTGGTGAATTGCCGGTATGTGTACAGAGGTCATCGCTATACAGGCTGGGAGATTCTGCCGCCACGGCGCGTTCCGCCCGTTGCAGGGCAGGACATTGTTGTCTGGGTGGACCCGAAACACCCGCGCCGCAGCGTGGCCGCGCTGTAATTTGTGCAGGAAATCCCCTGCGGGTGACAGGGTATTTCCTTATAAGGCAGTAAGGAAAGGGGCGCTTACATCAATGATCTGGAAAATGATCTGGAAATTGCTGAGTTGGGGCCCTGTGCGCAAAATCTATAACTGGGACCCTGCGGCTATGTGGTGGTGCCTGCGCAACTGCCTGCTGCCGCTGGCGACCGGTCTGCTGCTGTGGGCCTGGCTGCCCGATACCCTCATAGCCTGGCAGACCAACCAGGGTGCGTTCAGCGGCACCCAAAACCGCCTGATGGCGGTGTTGGGAGCCCCGCTGTTGTATACGGCGGCGGAATTCATCTTCATCGCAACTGTGGACCACTGGCGCCGCGGGAAGCTGGCCGCGACCCCGTTGCCGCTGATTTTTGCGCTAGTCTCGCTGTTCTTTTCCGGGATGAACCTCTACCCGCTGCTCCGGACCGCTGCGGGAGGCGCCGTGCTGGGGGTCTCTTTTGTGCTGTTCGTGGTCAACTGTCTGCTGCTCGGTTACGAACGGAAGGAAAAATAGCTAGACGGCCTCTTTCCTTTGGCTGCTCCAGCCCGCATTTTGTCCTATTCCCGTCCCTTTTTCAAAAAAATGCTTGCAAAACAACGCAATGTGTGGTATAGTATTTCGGCAATACACACGCATTGCGTTGTTTTTTTGTGCCCAAAACCGCCGATACTGGCGGCAGGGGTTAGAAAACAAGTTCGCGGTGCGGAGGGTAAAACTAAATTTTTTGGAGGAAATACCTATGGCAGTCGTTTCTATGAAGCAGCTTCTCGAAGCCGGTGTCCACTTCGGCCACCAGACCCGTCGCTGGAACCCCAAGATGGCGAAGTACATCTTCACCGAGCGCAACGGCATCTACATCATCGACCTGCAGAAGACCGTGAAAAAGCTGGACGAGGCGTACAACTTCGTCCGCGAGACCGTCGCGGGCGGCGGCGAGATCCTCTTCGTCGGCACCAAGAAGCAGGCGCAGGAATCCATCCGTGACGAGGCCACCCGCTGCGGCATGCACTACGTCAACGCCCGCTGGCTGGGCGGCATGCTGACCAACTTCCGCACCATCCGCAAGCGCATCAACCGCATGGAGCAGCTCAAGACCATGCAGGAAGACGGCACCTTCGACCTGCTGCCCAAGAAGGAAGTGGTCAAGCTGCAGCTGGAAATGGCCAAGCTGGACAAGTACCTGGGCGGCGTCAAGGACATGAAGAGCCTGCCCAAAGCCCTGTTCATCGTTGACCCCCACAAGGAGCGCATCGCCGTTTCCGAGGCCCGCAAGCTGCACATCCCCATCGTCGCCATCGTCGATACCAACTGCGATCCCGATGAGATCGATTACGTCATCCCCGGCAACGACGACGCCATCCGCGCTGTCAAGCTGATCTCCGGCGCTATGGCCGACGCCGCCCTGGAAGGCAAGCAGGGCGAGCAGGACGCCCCCGCCGCGGAGGAGCCGGCCGCCGAGGCTGCCGCTGAGTGAGCGACCGTTCCGTATAACACCATCATCTTTATACAGAAAGGATAATACGTTATGGCTATTTCTGCGAAGGACGTTATGGAACTGCGCAAGCAGACCGACTGCGGCATGATGGAGTGCAAGAAGGCGCTGACCCAGGCCGACGGCGATTTTGAGAAAGCCATCGAGATCCTGCGCGAGCAGGGTCTGGCCACCGCCAGCAAGAAGGCCGGCCGCATCGCCGCCGAGGGCATGGTCTACGCCGCCACCTTCCCCAACTGCGCCGTGGTGGTCGAGGTCAACGCCGAGACTGACTTCGTGGCCAAGAACGAGAAGTTTGTCGCCTTCACCAAGGATCTGGCCCAGGTCGTGGCCGAGCAGAACCCCGCCGATGTGGAGGCTCTGATGGCCTGCAAGATGGGCGAGGGCACTGTGGACGACGCCCTGAAGGCCCTGATCCTTGTCATCAAGGAGAACATCAAGGTCCGCCGTTTTGCCCGCTATGAGGGCCACTGCGCTGCCTATGTCCATGGCGGCGGCACCCACGGCGTCATCGTCAAGTTTGAGACCAGCGACGATGTCGCGGCCAAGGAGGGCTTCACCGCCTTCGGCAAGGACATCGCCATGCAGATCGCTGCGGCCAGCCCCAGCTACCTGAACGAAGCGGCTGTGCCCGAGACCGTGATCGCCAAGGAGAAGGAGATCATCCTGGCTCAGATGGCCAACGATCCCAAGACCGCCAACAAGCCCGACGCCATCAAGGAGAAGATGGCCATTGGCAAGCTGGGCAAGTTCTATAAGGAGAACTGCCTGGTGGACCAGGCCTTCATCAAGGACGGCAACATGGACGTGAAGAAGTACGTCGAGGCCACCGCCAAGGATCTGGGCGGCGACATCCAGATCGCGGCGTACACCCACTTCATCAAGGGCGAGGGCCTGGAAAAGCGCAACGAGGACTTCGCCGCCGAAGTCGCCGCTGCCATCAAGGGCTGAGTTCGGCTTGATTCCGTCTGCTTTGCCCGACCCTGGCGGGTGGGGCAGGGGAGACGCTCTCGGTGGGTCCCGGGGATCCGCCGGGGAAACAGAGAATGCAAAGAGGTATGTGGTATCCCGAAAGGGGGCTGCATACCTCTTTTTGTATTCATTTCCCATTCATTTGCAGACGAAACCCGGAATCCTCCTCCCCCGGGCGCCGGCCGCCCGCCGGGCCGAATACGCGGCGCCGGCGGACGATGTATGGATATTTTTCCTTCCAACGCCGCTTTTTTGGGGCGCACGTGGGGCGGGGGAGGGCCCCCGGGCCGGCAGCGGAGCGGCGAAACCGGGATGAAAAGGATTCGAATGAGACAGCGTCTTGATTTTTACAAGAAAACCCGGACAGATGGCGCCGGCCGGGCCGGTCCGTTCTGTAGAAAGAGGATGCAATTTTACACAGAGGAATCGGCCCGGGCCGCCGGAGGCAGATTTCCCGCAGCTGCGTCCCAAAATTGTCAGTTTCCGCCCAAAACAGCGTCAAAACTTTGTGCAAGCTGATGGCGTTGTGACCTATCGCATTTTGCTTGAAAAGTGAAATAATATACCTAGTTATGACTGCCATGTCGTATCGGTACATTCAATAATGTAAAGAAAAGGTCCTACATATTTCGCACAAAAACAGGAAACGGCTGAATCCTTTGCCAACCCGCCGCCGGGGCGGACCGGCCTGTGCGCCGGCTGCGCCCGGAGCAGGGACCGCAACAGGGGGGATCGGCCCATACCTGCAGGGGGTGAAGATCTTTTGAAAAACAGACAAGCCGCCAACCGGTGGATCACGGTGGTCCAGGTGCTGGTGGGGCTTGCGGTGCTGGGGGGCGTACTCTGGATCGCTTCCCGCCTGTATGGCTACTACCAGGCGCGTGCGGCCTATGACCAGCTCAGCGCGGACTACACGGCCCCTGTGGCTGCTCAGGACGCAGAGACAGGCCAGGGAACGCCAGCCAGCGCCGGCAGCCTGACGGTGGATTTTGCAGCGCTGCAGGCCCAATACCCGGACGTGGTGGGGTGGCTGCAGTTCGATGACCGGCCGGTCATCGATTATCCTGTGCTTCATGCACAGGATAATGAATATTATCTGCGCCGTGCGCCGGACGGCACCCACTCCGAAGCGGGCAGCCTGTTTATGGATTGCGCCAACCAGTCGCTGACCGACCCCTATGTGCTGATCTACGGCCACCACATGCAGGACGGCAGCATGTTTGCCGGCCTGCTGGATTATCAGGAGGAAGACTTCTACCGCAACGGCACCGGCTGCTTCACCCTCTATACGCCGGAAGGGGTGCGCCGCTACCAGATCTTTGCGGTGCAGTTTGCCGACGACAGCAGCCCGCTGTACTCCATCGGCTTCGCCCATGACGAAGCGTTCGGCAGCTTCCTGCAGCAGGTGAAGGAAAATTCGCTCTATGACACCGGCGTCACCGTCACCGCCGAAGACCAGGTCCTCAGCCTGAGCACCTGCGCCACCGTCAGCGGTGAGGGCAAGCTGGTGGTCACGGCCAAATACATCGGCGGCGAATGACCGCCTTCCCCCAGGGGCCCGGCCCCAAATTCAACGAGAAAGGTGAGAATCCATGAAGCAAACAATGAAAAAGCGGATCACAGCCCTGCTGCTCGTCCTCAGCCTGGCTGCTCTGCTGTCGCTGTCAGCCTTTGCCGAGGATGCTTCGACCACCGCCGATCCCTCTGTCGGCGCCGAGGCGTCCGACACAGCCGGCGGCGAGGCAGGCTCCGCAGGGACCACCGCACAGGGCGGGGTCACCATCACCGGCGAAGTCTATTACGGGACCGACTATGTCCAGTTTGACATCAACGGCGGCAACGCGACCAATCTGTTCTACGATGTTTTGTATGACGGGGCTCCGGTGTACCAGCATGTACACTATGAGGTGGAAGAGGATGGCGTGGACCATGTGGGCATCGAAGTGAAGGAAGGCAAGTCCCAGAACCTCTACAGTATCGTGGTTTACACCGGACCGTCGGCGAAGGCGGATGGCTCTGCTGTCACGGCAAACATCCGCTGCCTGTATGCCGATTTGCTGAGCGAGGATGGAACTTCGGGCGGGAGCAAAGTCATTGGTGCGGTTGTGGACACCGTGGCGATCCCGATGGATGACTTTCCTTCGACGTTCTATTTTGATGGCAAAGACTACAACCGTGCGCAGGAAACAATTGACACAGAGACCGACGGTTACCACTGCGACTACACGCTCTACGTCCAGCCTGAGCTGACCGGCTCCATCACTTATGTTGATTCTCATGGTTCGGTCGTGAAGACGGATCAGATTGAAGAGATCAAAGCGACTGAAACCGAGGATTCTGCCCGTGAGATCCAATTGAAAGAGGTTACCGCGGCGGATGGGACCGTGTATTATCCCCAGGTAGAATCCATAAAAGTTGATTACTATAAGCAGATCGACTTTGTCATTCCCTGCCGGACCTATCCGAAGGGCGATAACGGTGCATATCAGGCGATCATCCAATATGTTGATGAGAACGACGAACTCATCTGGAGAGATGAAGTGTCGGTCACTGAAAACTACATCTACATGTTGCCGAAGACCTTTGTGCACACGGCGGATGTGACAGGGGAAGACGGCACAACGCAGACGCAGACAAATTATTATGACCGCGCCGCCGAAACGGCGGAATACCTCTATTTCCAGCCGGGCGATGCGGGAACGGAATCGAGCAAAACGTATACCGTTCAGTACAATGTGGTCGATCAGACGCGTGAGGTCACCTGGACCATCCAGAATCTGGCGGTCTCTGTTGCGGAAGACGGAACCTGGTCCAGCATCTCGCTGGGCAATACGGAATACACCGTCCAGCCGGGCGAAACGGCGACCCATACCCCGGAACCCATCACCTACAACGGAACCACCTATGTCCCGGTGCAGGACGAATATACCTACACCTACGGGGACACGAATCTTCTCCAGCAGGTATACTACACGGCAGACGGCTATGTTCCGAGCGTCAGCTACACCGTCACCCTGCAGTTTGTCAACATCGCGGACGGTGCGGTGCTGCAGAGCGAGTCGGTCATGGTCAACCCGGGCGCCGACACCGAGATCACCTGCCCGGCCGAGTTCACCGCGGGCGACAACACCTATGTCCGGCTGGGCGGCCAGAGCGATACCTACCGCCACAGCTACTACAGCCCCAAGCGGACTTACACCATCTACTACCGCGATGTGAATGATACGCTGTATGCCAACACCATCATCACCAACATCGAAACGGTTACCACCGAGCGCACCGAGACCGGCGTGACCTATGTGGAGGATGTGACCACCGTCACCGGCGGCACGGTCACCGGCCCCGCCTACGCCACCGGCCCGGCGGCCGGCACCGGCATTACCGGCATCACCGACGACACCACCGGCATGAACCAGGCTGTCAATGAGGAAGGGCAGGGCCTGGCGCAGGAGCGCGAGGAGCAGATCGCGGAAGGCGAAACGCCTTTGGCCCAGTCCCCCGGCGGCGAGACCACGCCGGAGGAATCCATCACCGACAATGACACGGCCAAATCGGGGCTCAGCACCGCGCTGATGACCGGCGGCACCGTGGCGGCGCTGGTCGTGGCCATCGTTCTGGTCGTGCTGATCGTCGTGCAGCGCAAACGCAACCGCTCGACCCGGCGCTAAACGTCTGGATCTTACAGAAAGGACGGAACCCACATGAAGAAATTTACCCAGAAGCTTGGCAAGCGGATCACCGCCATGGCGCTGGTCCTTCTGATGATGGCTTCCTCCGGCGGCGCG
>ERZ1090869.1285-NODE-1286-length-11601-cov-5.663173_pt1 | contig 11601 bp, 12 predicted proteins | sample MGYA00478474_ERZ1090869 | MGnify/ENA primary metagenome ERZ1090869 (study PRJEB33644, sample SAMEA5815748) | chicken gut metagenome | biome: Chicken; feature: Gastrointestinal Tract; material: Caecum | place: Ireland | collected 2019-01-01 | study: A study of... | reverse complement strand
GGATGTTTTGACAACCGCTGTAATCGAAACATCCCAAACATTAAGAAGGGGTTAATTATTATTATCTTGATTTAATTCGTTTAAACCAATAATATAGATACATACACCATGAAAAGAAGCGAGTATCCCAATGACGGATGATTAAAATCCGAAAAGAAATCGCTTTGAAACTACAGGGAAACTACAGACTGTTATGTTATCTTCTTAAAATGGAGGGATTTTTATGTCGATACGAATTCTACTTGTCGAGGATGATGATCATATCTGTAATACAGTAAGGGCGTTTCTGGCTGAGGCAGGATATCAGGTGGATGCCTGCACAGATGGAAATGAGGCATACACCAAGTTTTACGAAAACACTTATCAACTGGTTATTCTTGATATTATGCTGCCCGGTATGAACGGGCATGAACTTTTGCGTGAATTTCGTGCGAAAAATGATACTCCCATTCTGATGATGACAGCCCTGTCGGATGACGAAAACCAAATCCGGGCGTTTGATGCAGAGGCAGACGACTATGTAACAAAGCCATTCAAGATGCAGATTTTACTAAAGCGGGTGGAAGCCCTGCTGCGGCGCAGCGGTGCGCTGGCAAAGGAAATCCGTGTCGGCAGGCTGACACTTCTGCCGGAGGATTTCACGGTACTTTGTGACGGTACAGAGCTGCCCCTGACACGAAAAGAATTTGAAATCCTTTTGCTGCTGGTGCAGAACAAAGGCAGAACCTTAACGCATGAAATCATTTTGTCACGTATATGGGGATATGACTTTGAGGGTGATGGCAGCACAGTCCACACTCATATCAAAAATTTGCGGGCCAAGCTGCCGGAAAATATCATCAAAACCATTCGCGGTGTAGGATACCGATTGGAGGAATCATAATAATGGAAAGAAAAGGGATTTTCATTAAGGTTTTTTCCTATACGATCATTGTCCTGCTACTGCTTGTCGGTGTAACAGCAACACTGTTTGCACAGCAATTTGTGTCTTATTTCAGAGTGATGGAATTACAGCAAACAGTAAAATCCTATCAGCCATTGGTGGAACTGATTCAGAATAGCGATAGGCTTGATATTCAAGAGGTGGCAGGGCTGTTTCACTACAATAACCAATCCTTTGAGTTTTATATTGAAGATAAAGAGGGAAGCGTACTCTATGCCACACCAAATGCCAATACATCAAATAGTTTTAGACCCGACTTTCTTTATGTGGTACATAGAGATGATAATATTTCGATTGTTGCTCAAAGCAAGGCAGGTGTGGGATTGCTTTATCAAGGGCTGACAATTCGGGGAATTGTTATGATTGCGATAATGGTTGTATTCAGCCTTTTATGCGCGTATATCTTTGCGCGGCAAATGACAACGCCGATCAAAGCCTTAGCGGACAGTGCGAATAAAATGGCAAACCTGAAAGATGTACCGCCGCCGCTGGAGCGAAAGGATGAGCTTGGCGCACTGGCTCATGATATGTATTCCATGTATGTCAGGCTGAAAGAAACCATCGCAAGGCTGGAGGATGAAATCGCAAGGGAACATGAGTTGGAGGAAACACAGCGATATTTCTTTGCGGCAGCTTCTCATGAGCTAAAAACGCCCATCGCGGCTACAAGCGTTCTGTTGGAGGGAATGCTTGAAAATATCGGTGACTACAAAGATCATTCTAAGTATCTGCGCGAATGCATCAAAATGATGGATAGGCAGGGCAAAATCATTTCCGAAATACTGGAGCTTGTCAGCCTGAATGATGGGAGAATCGTACCCATAGCTGAACCGTTGGACATAGGGCGCACGGTTGCCGAGTTGCTGCCCGATTTTCAAACCTTGGCAGAGGCAAACAACCAGCGGTTCGTCACAGATATTCCAGCCGGGCAAATTGTCCTGTCCGATCCGAGGCTGCTCCAAAAGGCACTATCCAATGTCATATTGAATGCAGTTCAGAACACGCCGCAGGGAGGCGAGGTACGGATATGGAGTGAGCCTGGTGCTGAAAAATGCCGCCTTTTTGTTTTGAACATGGGCGTTCACATTGATGATACTGCGCTTCCAAGGCTGTTCACCCCATTCTATCGCATTGATCAGGCGCGAAGCAGAAAAAGTGGGCGAAGCGGTTTAGGACTTGCCATCGTACAAAAAACGCTGGATGCCATGAGCCTCCAGTATGCGCTGGAAAACACCTCGGATGGCGTTTTGTTCTGGCTGGATTTACCGCTCACATCAACATTGTAAATATTTAAAACTTAAATGATTTTGACCGACAGGTATAACCCTGCCGGTCTTTTTTTGCTGCTACAGGAAAACTACAGACTGGCTACAGGGAAAGTACAGATGCGCTTGCCATAATAACAATCGTACCAGCCACAAATCGTAGTTTTATTGCAAAGGAGGCATTCGATCAAATGGAAAAAAGCAACTATCATTCCAATGCGGATCATCACAAACGGCATATGAAACAATCCGTGGAAAAGCGGGCTTTTCTATGTGCGTTCATTATTTCGTTCACAGTCTGCACGCTGTTTTTGGGGTGGAGACTGGCTTCCGTATTGGAGGCAACACAGATACCGCCCATCCCTGCAACTCATACAGGCAGCAGCACTGACGTAGTGGAGAATTTGGAGGAAAACGCTCTTGCCACCGCCAAAGAACAGGGAGATGAACAGGAATGGAGCCTGATTTTAGTGAACAGGCAGAACCCCATCCCCGCACAGTACGATGTGGAGCTTGAGCAACTATCAAATGGTGAGCGGATAGATATTCGGATTTCTCCCTATCTTCAAGATTTGTTTGATGCCGCAAGAACTGATGGAGTTTACCCGATTGTCGCATCCGGATACCGAACAACAGAAAAACAGCAAGAAATTATGGATGAAAAAATTGCCGAATATAAGGCGAAAGGCTACACCTCTGCACAGGCTAAAGCGGAAGCAGAAACTTGGGTGGCCGTGCCGGGAACGAGCGAGCATCAGCTTGGTCTTGCTGTGGATATCAATGCGGACGGAATTCATTCAACAGGCAACGAGGTTTATAGATGGCTGGATGAAAACAGCTATCGTTTTGGTTTTATTCGTCGCTACCCACCAGACAAGACAGAGATAACCGGTGTGAGCAACGAGCCGTGGCATTACCGATATGTTGGCATCGAAGCTGCCACAGAGATGTACAACCAAGGGGTTTGCCTTGAGGAATATTTAAAACCAGAAAAATGAGAAAAGGATGTTATGTTATGGACAGAAAAAGATTGACACAGCGTTTCCCGTTCCTGCTTCCAATGAGACGGGCGCAGAGAAAAATGTGCTTTTATGCGGGAATGAGATTTGACGGCTGTCGCTATGCGCAGACGATAGGGGAAAAATCGCTTTCCCATTTGCTCTTTGAAACGGATTGCGCATTATACAACCACAATACCGGATTTGACATGATATACCAGGAAAACAAGGTGTTCAACTTAAAGCTGGCAGCAAAGACCTTAAACGGCTTATTGATAAGACCGGGGGAAACCTTTTTTTCTGGTGGCTGGTACGCCATGCGGACAAAGATACCCCCTATAAAGACGGCCTTACGGTGACCAATGGTAAACTCACCACCATGTCGGGCGGCGGTATGTGCCAGATGAGCAATTTACTATTTTGGATGTTCCTGCATACGCCATTGACAATTATCCAGCGCAGAGGTCACGAAGTAAAGGAGTTTCCAGAGCCAAACAGTGACGAGATTAAAGGGGTGGATGCAACCATTTCAGAGGGCTGGATTGATTTAAAAGTGCGAAACGATACCGACTGCACCTACCAAATATGGGTGACCTTAGATGATGAGAAAATCATCGGTCAGGTGTCCGCCGACAAAGAGCCCCAAGCATTATACAAAATTACAAATGGCAGTATCCAGTATGTCCGTGAAAGTGGCGGGATTTATGAATATGCCCAGGTTAAACGGATGCAAGTTGCCTTAGGTACCGGGGAAATAATAGATTGCAAGCTGCTTTATACAAACAAATGCAAAATCTGTTATCCCCTCCCGGAAAGTGTGGATATTCAGGAGGAGAACCAATGAGAAAAAGTGTGGGCATTACTGTTTTTGGATGCGAACAGGATGAGGCAAATGCTTTCCGCGCTTTATCGCCGGATTTTCATATTATCCCTACGCTGATTAGCGATGCGATATCGGCAGACAACGCAAAATTGGCCGCTGGCAATCAATGCGTTAGCGTAGGCCATAAGTCCGAGGTTTCCGAGGCGACAATTCTTGCGCTGAGAAAGGTCGGGGTAAAATACATTTCTACCCGCAGCATCGGCTGCGATCACATTGATACGACTGCCGCCGAGAGAATGGGAATCTCGGTTGGCACGGTTGCGTATTCGCCGGACAGCGTTGCGGATTATGCTTTGATGCTGATGCTGATGGCCATACGGGGTGCAAAACCCACCATGCACGCCGTGGCGCAACAAGATTTCAGATTGGATCGTATCCGGGGGAAAGAACTGGGGGATATGACTGTGGGAGTTATTGGAACCGGCCATATCGGGCAAGCGGTCGTCAAAAGGCTGCGGGGATTTGGATGCCATGTGCTGGCCTATGATAACAGCCGAAAAATGGATGCAGATTATGTCCAGCTTGATGAGCTTCTAAAAAACAGCGATATTGTTACGCTCCATGTGCCGCTTTGTGCGGATACCCGCCATCTGATCGGTCAGAAGCAAATTGGAGAGATGAAGCAAGGCGCATTTTTAATCAACACCGGGCGCGGAGCGCTTGTCGATACCGGGGCGCTGGTGGAGGCGTTGGAAAGCGGAAAGCTGGGTGGTGCGGCACTGGATGTGTTGGAGGGCGAGGATCAGTTTGTTTATACCGATTGCTCGCAGAAAGTGCTTGACCATCCCTTTTTGTCGCAGCTTTTAAGGATGCCGAATGTGATCATCACACCCCATACGGCGTACTACACTGAGCGTGTGCTGCAGGATACTACAGAAAAAACAATCAGGAATTGTCTCAATTTTGAAAGGAGTTTACAGCATGAATAGAATAAAAGTCGCAATCATCTTCGGCGGTTGCTCGGAGGAACATGATGTGTCGGTAAAATCCGCAATAGAAATTGCTGCGAACATTGATACGGAAAAATTCGATCCGCACTACATCGGAATTACAAAAAACGGTGTATGGAAGCTATGCAAGAAGCCATGTACGGAATGGGAAGCCGACAGTCTCCCCGCCATACTCTCCCCGGATAGGAAAACGCATGGGCTGCTTGTCATGAAAGAAAGCGAATACGAAACACGGCGTATTGATGTGGCTTTCCCGGTTTTGCATGGCAAATGCGGGGAGGATGGTGCGATACAGGGGCTGTTTGTATTGTCTGGTATCCCCTATGTGGGCTGTGATATTCAAAGCTCCGCAGCTTGCATGGACAAATCACTGGCCTACATTCTTACAAAAAATGCGGGCATCGCCGTTCCCGAATTTCAAATGATTGATAAAGGTGACAAGCCGGAGGCGGGTGCGCTTACCTACCCTGTCTTTGTGAAGCCGGCACGGTCAGGTTCGTCCTTTGGCGTAACCAAAGTAAACGGTACGGAAGAACTTAACGCTGCGATAGAAGCGGCAGGACAATATGATGGAAAAATCTTAATTGAGCAAGCGATTTCGGGCTGTGAGGTCGGGTGTGCGGTCATGGGGAACGAGGATGATTTGATTGTCGGCGAAGTGGATCAAATCCGGCTGAGCCACGGTATCTTCCGCATCCATCAGGAAAACGAGCCGGAAAAAGGCTCAGAAAATGCGATGATTACAGTTCCCGCAGACATTCCGGTCGAGGAACGAAATCGGGTGCAGGAAACGGCAAAGAAAGTATATCGGGTGCTTGGATGCAGAGGGCTTGCCCGTGTTGATCTTTTTTTGCAGGAGGATGGCGGCATCGTTCTAAATGAGGTCAATACCCTGCCCGGTTTTACATCGTACAGCCGCTACCCACGTATGATGGCCGCCGCAGGAATCACGCTTCCTGCACTGATTGACAGCCTGATTACATTGGCGTTAAAGAGGTGATAAGTATGGAAAATGGTTTTTTGTTTTTAGATGAAATGTTGCATGGCGTCCGTTGGGATGCCAAGTACGCCACATGGGATAACTTCACAGGAAAACCGGTGGATGGGTATGAGGTGAATCGCATCATCGGCACAAAGGCCTTGGCGTTTGCTCTGCGCGAGGCACAAATCCATGCGGCTGCGCTTGGCTATGGCTTGCTTTTATGGGATGGATATCGGCCAAGAACTGCGGTGGACTGCTTCCTGCGTTGGGCAGCGCAACCGGAGGACAAGCTCACAAAAGAAAAATTTTACCCCAATATAGAGCGAGCCGAGTTGATTACAAAGGGTTATGTGGCCTCACAATCCAGCCATAGCCGTGGAAGCGCAATTGATCTTACGCTCTACCACCTGGATACAGGGGAACTTGTTTCAATGGGAAGTAACTTCGATTTTATGGACGAACGGTCGCATCATACAGCAAAAGGGATAGGGGATGCAGAGGCACAAAATCGAAGATGCTTGCGTAAAATCATGGAAAGCAGCGGATTTCAGTCTTATCGCTTTGAATGGTGGCACTATAAGTTGATTGATGAGCCATACCCCGATACCTATTTTAATTTTGCCGTTTCATAATGAAAGTATTGGTTTTGTATCAGATTTTGGATTTGATAAAATCTATGCTGGTCATGGACAATCTTTTACTGGAAAGTGGTTAAAGCATCTTTTGTAATACATTGCAAATTATAGTATTCAATCTGCCCAGCGGCAGAAAAGAAAAAAACCGCTGTTGGGCAGACCTTTCCCACGCCCATTTTGTATTTTGCTGGCGGCGGTTTTGAGAAATCAAGGCCGCCGTTCTTTTCTGGCAGCAAAAGGTGTGGCGGCCCATAGGAGGATGCCGCTATGCTGTTTTGCTATTGCCATGCTCTAATCCACTTCCACCACTCAAAAAAAGCCTTGCCCCTCCACAGGGCTATTCCGGTTATGAGTATGTACTATACCATGTAAATCAGCAGCATAGCAAAGCATTTTCTCGCCCGGTAGGTTTGCGACCTGCCGGGCGATTTTTGTCGTCTTTTGCGGCCCGGCTGTCCCCAAAAAAATTTTTTGAGAAATTTTCAAAAAGGAGGTATTTAGCGGGTAGCTGGCGGCCTTGTCAAAGTCTTGTTAGCGGAAAGGGAGAGAACCACCTAAGTCCCCCACAGAAAGGGGGTGAGAAGATGGATGCTATCCCCCGCGACTATGAAGCGCGGTGCATGTTCGATGCTTTTTGCAAGACGGTACTGCGTAACGAGGCCAAAAGCTACTTGGCTGAAATGAAGCGCCGCCGTGACCGTGAAGTGTCACTAAGCTCTTTGTCACAGGCAGATTTGGACAAGCTCTGTACAGTAGATCACTACCCCAGCGACAGCTTTACGTTTTCGTCGCATGGCTATGACCTACATATCAACAATGAGCTTGTTGCCGAAGCCTTTGCCGCGCTGCCCAGCATGGAGCAGAGTATTTTAATCCTGCACTGTGTTCTGGATATGGCAGATGGTGAGATCGGCGGCCTTGTGGGAATGTCCCGGAGTGCCGTTCAGCGGCACAGGACAAATACCTTATCGGAGCTGCGGAAACAGCTAAAGGCGTTGATGCCGAAGGGAGGTTAGACGCGGATGAAGAACCCGAACTACAAGGGCATTGAGCTTTTGCCCCTTTCGGTGATCGAGGCCGCCCGCGCTGGGGATGCCGGAGCCGTAGAGCGCGTTTTGCAGTATTACAGCGGTTACATGAACAAGCTGTGTACCCGGACGCTCTATGACGAAAACGGCTATCCGCATGTGTGTCTGGACGAGGCCATGAAGCGCCGTCTGGAAATCAAGCTCATCCACGCTATCGTCACGAACTGACGAACCGGCCCCGGCAGCATGAAACGGCTTACCCTTTCCCCGTTTCGGTGTTTTCCCGGTGGCCTGATCGCACCTTGATAAATATGCCCGCAAGATAACGGCGGCGCATCATAGGGCATACGGACACATTCTGTCTGTGCCGAGCCGGACGGCTGGTGCGCCATGATACTTTTCCCTACGGGAAAAGCGGAGCGAGGAACACCACGCCGCAATGTGAGCGTGGCGGCTTGCGGGCGACGACGTACAGGCAGGACTATGATACTCCCTTATAGCCACAGTCCGAGCGTTAAAAGCGTCGCAGGCAATGGGTAGGGCCGCGTGAGAACCACGCGGGGGTGAAAGTCCCGTGGAGCTGTGCCAGCAGCCGTCCGTCTATGCCCCTAAATCACACAAACCTTTGAATTTGTGAAAGGGGGCTGCATTATGAACCATGATGTGCCTATTTGGGAAAAATACACGCTGACGATTGAGGAAGCGTCTAAATATTTCCGTATCGGAGAAAACAAATTGCGTAAGCTGGCCGAGGAAAATCCGGCCTCTGGCTGGGTCATTATGAATGGCAACCGCATCCAGATCAAACGCAAGCAGTTTGAGAAAATAATTGACACTTTGGACACAATCTAATAGTGAAAAAGGGCCGCAGATATGTTATAATAATTTATAAGCATATATGCGGCTCTTTCCGTCATGGAAAGGAGCATGACGAGATGTCAGAAAAAAGACGAGACAGCAAAAATCGCGTTTTGCGGTCTGGAGAGAGCCAGAGAAAAGACGGACGATATGCTTACAAATATGTTGATACCTTTGGAAAACCGCAGTTTGTTTACTCATGGAAGTTAGTGCCTACGGATAAGACCCCGGCAGGTAAACGGGAGGATATTTCACTCCGGGAAAAGGAGAAAGAAATCCAGAAAGACCTTGACGACGGGATAGACACCATCGGCAAGAAAATGACCGTCTGCCAGCTCTACGCCAAGCAGATCAGGCACCGGGGCAATGTGAAGCACAACACCAAACTGGGCCGGGAACGGCTGATGCGTATTCTGGAACAAGATCGGCTGGGGAGCTGCCCGATTGACAGTGTGAAGCTGTCCGACGCAAAGGAATGGGCGCTTCGGATGAAAGAAAAGGGCCTTTCTTATAAGACCATCAATAACGACAAGCGTTCCCTGAAAGCGGCTTTTTACACCGCCATACAGGACGATTGCATCCGAAAAAACCCGTTTGACTTCCAGCTTAGTGACGTTCTGGACGACGATACGGAACCAAAGGTGCCTCTTACACCAGCACAGGAAGAAAGTTTTCTGTCCTTTATTCAAGGTGATAAGGTTTACCAAAAGCATTATGACGCAATCGTTATTCTGCTGGGGACAGGGCTTCGCATTTCGGAACTGTGCGGACTGACGGACAAAGATTTGGATTTTGAAAACCGGGTAATCATCGTGAGCCACCAGCTTTTGAGAAATACCGGCGTCGGTTACTATATTGACGAACCCAAGACCCAAAGCGGCGTCAGAAAAATCCCCATGAATGAGGAAGTGTATCAGGCGTTCCAGCGAGTGATAAAAAACCGCAAAGGTGCAAAGCCGTTCATTATTGACGGGTATGCCAATTTCCTGTTTCTCAAACAGAACGGCTATCCCATGACGGCGGTAGATTATGGCGGGATGTTTGGCAGGCTTGTGAAGAAGTACAACAAGAGCCATGAAGAAGCGTTGCCGAAAACGACGACGCCCCATGCTATGCGTCATACATTCTGCACCCGGTTAGCCAATGCGGGAATGAACCCCAAAGCCTTGCAGTACATTATGGGACATTCCAATATCACCATGACGCTGAACTATTATGCACACGCCACATTCGATTCCGCAAGGGCAGAAATGGAACGGCTGGCAGCCTGACACAAGGCCGGTTTTACTACTCCATTTACTACTTTTGAGGGGGAAATGGTGAGAGGTAATAAGAACATTTGTAAGTATCTAACAATATCAAAAATGCCGGAAAAGCCCGGAAACACGGGCTATACCGACATTCAAGAACTTCTAAAAAGATAATCTAAAATCCCATATAATTTTCGCCCACCATTTTGCACCGCCGATCTCATCCACAAGCCTTGAAAAAGTTTTACGGTTTGTGCTTGTTAAATGATAGACTTCGGTATATTGTGTTCTTCCTTCTCTTGCACTTTGTGCTAATGCATTTACAAACCTATGATCAAGTTTACTTCCTAATGTACGATAGTAATTTCCGCCAGATTCCTTCTCCTGAAGCTGATTGACTTTCCAGTTATTATATTGTTTCTGCAAAATGTGAATGATTTCATTATATTGTTCAGAAGTGACCTTCTGATAGTCAAGGGCCCGCCGTATTATGACATATTTGCTGCACTTAAAATATTTTGCTAATTCTTCTGTACGGGTCAAAGTGGTTCCGCCTGTCTGATTCCACTGATCCATAAAAACAGATTCTGGAACAAGCAGTTCTGCGGCAACAGCATTGCAGAGAACTTCCACAGTGCTTACTTTATGATCGCTGCCATATGGCTCATTATAAAAGCTGTCTGTTCCAAGCCAGATATGTGCAGTTTCATGTAAGAGAGAAAATAGTTTTCCGTTATCAGAATCACATACATTGATAAAAATCAGTGGTACATATGGATCTACCAGGGTAAAAGCACGAAATTCATCTACAGATAATTTCCTGTGTGTATTGCTTCCAACTGTTCCGCTCATCATAACCATAATTCCTGCATTTTCCAGTCGATGGCGGATAATTCTAAAAGATTCCGCAGCGTTTTTGCTGCTTTTGAACCAAAAAGTATCCAACTTCAATGTATCACGGATGTGTTCAGCAATAACACTGGCGGCTTTTTCATTTTTATCGCATGCAACAAAAGAGAGCGGCTCCTGTCCGTTATCCTGCACGTATTCGATCATCCATTCCTGAGCGTCAGTCATCATATCACAATATCAATCAGATTGCGGCTGGGTTCCTGAACGGTAAGGCTGTCAACTGTTCGGTATTCCACAATCCTGCAATTTTCAACAGGTGGTTTTTCCAAAAAGAAATAGCCAAACGGAATATTTATTTTCTTACTGACTTCCTCTATCTGATTAAAAGTCGGAACTTTTTCGCCCGTTTTCCATTTATTCAGTAAATCCAAGACAGAGTGATTGACGTTGCCGAGTTGTACTTTTTCCAAGACCCAGTTGAGAATTTCCGGTGCAATAGACACAGTTGTTCCTGCCATGTCAGTTCCTCCTTTCTCTGAATGTCAATCATATTATGACGATTATATGATAGAAACAGCCGCCACTACTTCATAGTGACGGCTTAAAATAAGCGATAACTAAGGGTGGCCGTAATCTTTAGGTTTTCCCTTTTCCTGCAATCAATATACCATATCCTCTAAATCGATTCAAGAGGTCCGGAGCTGTCCAAGGAAAAATATTTTATTTATTTTCTGACGGTTTATACACGAATTACGGGAAACAAGATGAAAGATGACGTAAGACGCATGGTATCCTTATGGTAACTACGGCACAATAAAGTGCGTACTTTTTTTCTCCCTTTTTCTGCCCTACAATGAAGCTGCAAACGGAAAAAGCCATTTGGATCAGAAAAGGGAGTCCGGCACGAAACTCCGGGCTCACGCTGAAAGGAGGAAATCACTATGGCACTCTCAAATC
>ERZ1090869.1282-NODE-1283-length-11620-cov-5.860009_pt1 | contig 11620 bp, 21 predicted proteins | sample MGYA00478474_ERZ1090869 | MGnify/ENA primary metagenome ERZ1090869 (study PRJEB33644, sample SAMEA5815748) | chicken gut metagenome | biome: Chicken; feature: Gastrointestinal Tract; material: Caecum | place: Ireland | collected 2019-01-01 | study: A study of... | reverse complement strand
AAACTTCCAGACGAGCCTTTATTGCTTCAGGTTTATCGTCATCACGCTGAAACAATGGAGTTTGACATTTTCTGCACAGTCCAGTGTAACCTTCATATTCAGCATTGTCAATTTCTCCACAATTTGGGCAATTTCTGCGTGAAACAAGTCGTTTTACTATTTCGTCAAAATCAAGTTCAATTGAAATGACTGCGTCGATGTCAGTAAGCTCTGCAAGCATTTTTGCTTGATTTAAAGTTCTTGGATAACCATCCAAAATATAGCCTTTTTGACAATCGCTTTTATTGAGTCTGTCTTTCAAAACCTCGAAAGTGACTTTGTCAGGAACAAGTGCTCCGCTTTGCTGATAGGCTTTAACCTCATCGCCAAGAGCAGTTCTGCTTTTTGCAACCTCTCTGAGAAGGTCGCCTGTCGACAATTGAGGAATGCCAAAATCTGCCACGATTTTTTTTGCAAGCGTTCCTTTTCCGCTTCCTGCGGCGCCTAGTAAAACAAGTTTCACTAAATTACCTCCATTTTTTGTAACATCCATTTCACTTGAAAGCTTTATCTTAGACAAATTCGTCAAACTGAACAAAAATCTTAAACAAATCTTTCAAATCAAATTTTTGTTACTATTGCTCACAGCGGGGAAATCCCCGCTGATGATGCTAGTTTAAAAAGCCTTTATGATTTCTCATAAACATTTGCGCTGAAAGTTGTTTTTCAAGCTCAAGAGCCACAGAAACAACAATCATAAGTCCTGTTGTGCTGAACGCGTTGATAAGCACAGAGGCAGTTGTTGCGTCACCAATTGCTTTGAAGGCAAGTGAAGGAACAAGTGCAATAACTGCAAGGAAGATTGCGCCAAACAGCGTTATTCTTCCAGAGATTTTTCCTAGATAATCGGCGGTAGGCTTGCCCGCTCTTATGCCAGGAATAAATCCACCCTGTTGCTGAATTCTCTTGCTTATATCATTTGGATCAAAAGTGATTTTTGAATAGAAGAAAGCAAATAAGAGAATAAGCACAGCAGTAAGCACAATATAAAGCCAAGAATTTGTTCCCAGCCAGTCGCTATACCAAGTGACATTTGGCCAGAAGATTGAAATGATAAGTTGTGGGAAAGTAAGAAGTGCATTTGCAAAGATGATAGGCATAACCCCTGTCGCGTTGACCTTGATAGGAATGTAGTTGCTTTGACCGCCATACATTCTTCTTCCCTTGATTTGTTTTGCGTATTGAACATTTACTCTTCTTTCACCACCATCAATGAAAACGATAAGAGCAAAGATTGCAATAACAGCAACGATAAAGATAAGAATATACCAAATATAGTTGATGTCAGCAATGGTAAGTTCAATTGCAGTGAAAAGGCTTTGACCTGCGCTTGAAAGAATACCAACAAAGATAAGAAGGCTTGTTCCGTTTCCAATTCCAAGATCGGTGATTCTCTCACCAATCCAAACGGTAAACATTGCCCCAGCCACCAGCGTTATAACCACGCCAGCGCCAATAAGCCAAGTTGGAAATCCGCCAAGGTTTTGGTCAAGGTTGCCTGAGTATGCCACAACAATGCCAATTGCCTGAGCAAGAGCCAGAACCAGCGCTGCAATTCTTGTGTAAAGATTGATTTTTCTTCTTCCGTCTTCACCGCTTTTTGCCGCTCTTTCAAGTGCTGGAATCGCAACGGTCAAAAGTTGAATAACAATTGACGCTGTGATATATGGCGAAACGCCAAGAGCCAGAATAGAGCAGTTTGAAAGCGCGCCACCGCTGACCATGTTCATAAGTTCGAAGAACCCAAAACTTGAGCCAGAAGTGTCCACGATGGATGTGCTGAAACCAACACAAGGAATCCAGCAACCAATTCTATAGATAAAAAGTAAAAGAAGTGTGATAAGAATCTTCTTTCTTATGTCTTTTACTTTAAATGCTTCAGCTATTGTCTTAAACATTATAACTCCTCAATTTTACCGCCAACTTTTTCGATTTTTTCTCTAGCTTGTTTGGTCACTTTACTAGCCTTGATAGTAAGAGGTTTTGTAAGAGTGCCATCGCCCAAAACTTTAAGTCCATAAGGAGCACGCTTACCGATAAATCTTGTCTCGTAAAGCAGTTCTTCAGTGATAACTGCGTTTGGTTCAAAAGCTTCAAGGTCGCCAACATTGATGCAAGCATAACCTTTTTTGAAGTTTTTGTTGTTAAATCCACGGATAGGAAGTTTTCTGATCATTGGAATGTTTCCACCCTCAAATCCTGGTCTAACGCCACCACCACTACGAGCATTTTGACCTTTATGTCCTTTTCCGCTTGTTTTTCCTATTCCACTGCCAATTCCTCTGCCAACTCTAACTTTCTTAGTGGTTGCGCCTTTGGCAGGTTTCAAATTTTCAAGTTGCATGATTTCCTCCTATTTAACCTCTTCCACTTTTACGAGGTGAGCGATGTGGTGGAGGCTTCCTCTAATGGAATCATTGTCAGGGAGAATTCTTGTTTGACCAAGCTTTTTAAAGCCAAGAGCTTCAACAATAAGGGCTTGCTTTTTGTTGTAGCCAATTGCGCTTTTCACCCAAGTGACTTTAAGCATTTTTTGTTTTGTTGCCATAGTTTCCCCCTTTTAAATCTCTTCAACGCTTTTTCCGCGTCTTCTTGCGATTTCTTCTTTGGTTTTAAGTCCCATAAGTCCTTCAAAAGTTGCCTTAACAACATTGATTTTGTTTGAAGAACCATGGCGTTTTGTAACGATGTTGCCAATTCCTGCAAGCTCGATAACGGCACGAGCTGAACCACCAGCGATAACACCAGTTCCGGCAGGTGCAGGGAGAAGCAAAATCTTTGTTGAAGAGAATTTTCCAATAGTTTCGTGTGGGATTGTTCCGTCAACGATTGGAACCATCTTCATGTTTTTCTTTGCAATGGTTGTAGCTTTTTCAATAGCGCCACTAACCTCTCTGCTTTTTCCAATTCCAAGTCCAACCTTGCCTTTGCCGTCACCGACAACAACAAGAGCTGAGAAGCGGAGGATTCTTCCACCCTTAACAACTTTTTGAACTCGTCTTACAGAAACAACTTTCTTTTCAATATCGCTGTTCTCTCTTCTTGGAGCGCGATCTCTGCGGTCTTGTCTTGGTTTTTGACTAGACTTTTTGCCTTTAGAAGAGGTTTCTTCAACATTTTCGGCTGTAACTACTTCATTTTCTGCCATAATTTCCTCCTAAAATTTAAGTCCAGCCTCTCTAGCGCCGTCCGCCAGAGCCTGAACACGACCAATATAGATGTAACCGCCTCTATCAAAGACAACTTCGCTGATTTTCTTTGCAAGAGCTTTCTTTGCAATTTCTTGTCCAACAAGTTTTGCTTGTTCACTCTTTGTTTTGCCTTTGCATTTTGCTTGAATATCTTTTTCAAGGGTTGAGGCAGAAACAAGAGTTTTTTGAGATTCATCATCAATGATTTGAGCATAGATTTGGTTTAATGAACGATAAACGCAAAGTCTTGGTCTTTGAGCTGTTCCGCTCACCTTTCTTCTAACTCTTTTATGACGATTAAGTCTTTCCTGATTTTTATCTGTTTTCTTAATCATACCTTTAGCTCCTATTTCTTACCTTTACCGGCAGTTTTTCCGACTTTTCTTACAACTACTTCGTCAGAATATCTAACTCCATAGCCATGATATGGTTCAACTGGTCTGATATCTCTGATATTTGACGCAAATTGACCAACTTTTTGCTTGTCAATTCCACTTACAACGATTTCTGTTGCAGAAGGAGTTGAAACTTGAAGGTCTGATGGAATTTCAACTTCAACTTGGTGAGAAAAACCAAGGTTCATAACAAGTTTGTTTCCACTAACCTGAGCTTTGTAACCTACACCAGAGATAAGAAGTGATTTTTTAAATCCTTCGCTAACGCCAACAACCATGTTGTGAGCAAGTGCTCTGTAAAGGCCGTGTTTTGCGTTTGCATCTGCGGTGGTTTTTGCAATTTCGAAAGACATCTCTTGTCCGTCAATCTTAACTGCAATTGTTTTGTCAATCCATTGACTAAGTGTTCCTTTAGGTCCACTTACAGTAAGGACTTCATTTTCAAATTTTGCAGTCACGCCAGCAGGCATAACGATAACTTTTTTACCTATTCTAGACATAACCCCTCCTTACCATACATAAGCAAGAACTTCGCCACCAACGCCGAGAGCTCTAGCAGTTTTGTCAGTCACAATACCCTTGTTTGTTGAGATGATTGCGATGCCAAGTCCGCTGATAACTCTTGGAAGTTTATCTTTTTGTGCATAGATACGAAGTCCAGGCTTAGAAATTCTTTTAAGACCTTGGATAACGCTGTCGCCAAGTTCATCATATTTAAGAGTGATTTTAATATTTCTCTTGCCACCATCTTTAACTTCTTCAAAAGCATTGATATAGCCTTCTTCAAGAAGAATTTTGGCAATAGCAAGTTTTTCGTTTGAAGCAGGAACGATTACTTGTTCGTGTTTAGCGCCAAGGCCGTTACGAATTCTAGTAAGCATATCTGCGATTGGATCTGTAATCAACATAAACTTGTTCCTCCTTCTTACCAACTTGATTTTTTAACGCCAGGAATTTCACCCTTGTTTGCAAGTTCTCTGAAGCAAACTCTGCAAATGCCATATTTCTTAAGCACTGCGTGTGGTCTGCCACAAAGAGAGCAACGAGTGTAGGCGCGGGTTTTGTATTTTGGTGTTCTTTTTTGTTTTTCAACTAATGCTTTTCTTGCCATAATTTCATCTCCTATTTAGCGAAAGGCAATCCAAGTGCCTTTAAGAGTGCTTTTGCTTCTTTGTCTGTCTTTGCAGTTGTAACAAAAGTAATATCAAAACCTCTGATTTTTTCGACTTTTTCATATACGATTTCTTGGAATATAAGTTGTTCCTTAATTCCCATAGAGTAGTTTCCTTTTCCGTCAAAAGACTTGTCAGAAATTCCTCTGAAGTCTCTCACACGAGGAAGAGCGATTGCTGTAAGTCTGTCAAAGAACTCATACATTCTTGCCCCTCTAAGAGTGACTTTTGCACCAATTTTTTGTCCTTCTCTGAGAGAGAAGTTTGAAATTGATTTTTTAGCAGTTGTAACAATTGGTTTTTGACCTGAAATTGCTGCAAGTTCGTCAACTGCGATATTGAAGCTCTTAGAATTTCCTTTAACTTCACCAAGTCCCATGTTAAGAACAATCTTTACAAGTTTTGGAACTTCGTTGACATTTTTGTAACCAAATTCTTTGATAAGAGCAGGAACAACTTCTTGTTTGTATTTAGCAAAAATTCTGTTTTCTTCCATATTTTACTCCTATTTGCTTTCCTTAGCAGTTGTCGACTTTTTTGTAGTTGTTTTTGTTGCACCTTCAGCTTTTTTTGCTGGTGCTTTCGCAGTCTTTTCTGCTTTTGGAGCAGATTTAACTGTGCTTTCTGCTTTCTTTACAGCTTCTTCTTTGCTTGTTTTTGCGATAGACTTTTTAGCCTCTTTCTTTGTTTGTTTTACAAACTCTTTGTCAAGGCTGGCTCCGCACTTTTTGCAAACTCTTGCCTTTTTGCCGTCAATTTCTTTGTGGGCAATTCTTGTGGCTTTGTTGCAAACTGGGCAAACAACCATAACATTTGAAGCGTCAATTGGAGCAGGTTTCTTTACAATTCCGCCTTTGTCTTGTTGAGACTTTGGCTTTTTATGTTTTGTGACAATGTTGACATTTTCAACAAGCACCTTGTTTTTATCAGAGTAAACTGCGCTTACTTTTCCAGTTTTACCTTTATCTTTTCCGGTGATAACATAAACTGTATCGCCATTTTTAATTGTCATTTTCATTGCAGTAACTCCTTTTAAATAACGTCTGGTGCAAGAGAGATAATTTTCATATATCCTCTGTCACGAAGCTCTCTAGCGATAGGTCCAAACACACGAGTGCCTCTTGGTTGTTTTTGATTGTCGATGATGACAGCTGCGTTTTCATCAAATCTGATGTGAGAGCCGTCAGCTCTGCGAAGGCCTTTTGAAGAACGAACGATAACAGCCTTAACAACGTCACCTTTTTTAACAGTTCCGCCAGGAATTGCTTTTTTAACAGAAGCAACGATAACGTCGCCAATGTTTCCACTTCTTCTAAAAGAACCGCCTAAAACTCTGATACACATAATTTCTTTTGCGCCAGTGTTGTCGGCAACTTTAAGTCTTGTTTGTGGTTGAATCATATTCCCCTCCTACTTAGCTTTTTCAACAATTTCAACAACTCTGAAGTGCTTGTCTTTGCTGAGTGGTCTTGTTTCCATAATCTTTACAACATCGCCAACTCTGCATTCATTTTTCTCGTCATGAGCTTTGAACTTTTTGCTTTTCTTTACGACTTTTTTATAAATTGGGCTTTTAACTCTTGAAACAATCAAAACGACAACAGTTTTGTCCATCTTGCCGGCGCTGACAACTGTGCCTTGTCTAGTCATTCTTTCATTTCTACTTGTTTCCATTGTTACCTCCCTCGGCAATTTCCTTTTCTCTTATAACGGTTTTCACTCTTGCAATGTCTTTTTTGATGTTATGAATTGCCATTGGGTTTGCAAGAGACCTTGTAGCGTGAGAGAAACGAAGATTAAATAATTCGCTGTTAAGCTCTTTAAGCTTTGCGTTTAACTCGCTAACCGTCAAAGTCTTGATATCATTAATTTTCATCTTTCACACCACCTTTATCATCTTCTTTCTTCACAAACTTAACTTTGCATGGAAGTTTGTGACCGGCAAGTCTAAGTGCTTCTTTTGCAGTTGCCTCTGAAACGCCTTCGATTTCAAAAAGAACTCGACCAGGTTTTACAACGGCAACCCAAAATTCTGGAGAACCTTTACCTGAACCCATTCTGGTTTCAGCAGGTTTTTTAGTTACTGGTTTGTCTGGGAAAATTTTGATCCAAACTTTTCCGCCACGACGAATATATCTTGTCATAGCAATACGAGCAGCTTCAATTTGGTTTGACTTGATCCAGCATGGCTCGCAAGCAACCATTCCATAGCTTCCGTAAGCAAGAGTGTTGCCTCTTGTAGCCTTGCCTGTCATTCTGCCTCTAAAAACTTTTCTTCTTTTAACTCTTTTAGGCATTAACATCTTTAGCTCCTCCTTTTTGACCAGGTTTTCCAAGGATTTCGCCCTTATAGATCCAGCATTTTACACCGATTTTTCCAATCATTGTGTAAGCTGCAGTTTCGCCATAGTCAATGTCTGCTCTAAGAGTATGAAGAGGAACTGTTCCTCTAAGTTGCTTTTCTGTTTGTGCTTTTTCGTTGGCTTTTGTAAGAACGCCACTAACTTGAACTTTGCAGCCCTTTGCACCAGCTTTCATAACTCTTTCAATAGCCTGTTTCAAAGCTCTCTTTGCAGCAACACGCTTTTCGATTTGAGCAGCGATTGATTCTGCAACAAGTTGAGCGTCAAGGTCAGGCTTTTTAACTTCTTTAACATTGACAAGGAGAAGTTTTACCGGTCTTACAAGTTTTGCGATTTCCTTTTTGATAATTTCAATGCCAGCGCCCTTTGTTCCGATAATCATACCAGGCTTAGCAGTGAAAATGTTTACAACAAGTTTGCCCTCTGTTCTTTCAATTGTGATTTTTGAAATTGAGCAAGCTTTGTATTTTTTCATGATGAAGTTTTTAACGTCTTGGTCTTCTTTCAAATTGATTGCAAAAGTCTTCTTGTCTGCATACCAAGTTGAGTTCCAATCTTTATTGATACCAAGTCTAAGTCCTATTGGATTAACTTTTTGTCCCATTTTAGCCTCCTACCACTTCATCAAGCACAATTGTGATGTGCGAAGTTTTCTTGAGAATTCTGTCTGCTCTTCCTCTTGCTCTGTAAGCAATACGCTTAAGAAGAGGTCCTGCTGTCACATAAGCCTCTGCAACAAACAAGCTGTCGATGTTTTTGCCTTGATTGTTTTCAGCGTTTGCGATAGCGCTTTTAAGCACATTCAAACTCTCAGCAGCGCCTTTGTCAGGCATGTTTTCGAGGATTGCAACAGCAGTTTCTGCCTTCTTTCCACGAATAAGGTCAAGAACAATGCGAACTTTTGAAGGGCTAATTCTGATATATTTAGCAACAGCAAAAGGTCTTTTGTCTTTGTTTTCTGCGCGCTTTTGCGCCTTTTGTCTAATTCTTGTAGCCATTTCTCACCTCTTATTTGCCTTTCTTAGCAACTGACGACTTTTTAGTGTGTCCCTTGTAAGTTCTTGTTGGAGAGAATTCTCCAAGTTTATGACCTACCATGTCTGCTGTGCAATAAACAGGGACGTGTTTTTTACCATTGTGAACAGCAAATGTAAAGCCTACAAAGTCTGGGTAAATTGTAGACGATCTTGACCAAGTTTTGATAGGTTTCTTAATGCCTGACTCTTGCATTTGAGCCACTTTTTTAAGCAAACTTGGATGAACATAAGGTTTTTTATATGATGATTTGCTCATAACTCTCTCTCCTAATTAATCCTCTTAACCATCAAGCGGTTAGAGCGATTTTTTCTCTTTCTAGTCTTGTAACCAAGAGCAGGTTTACCCCAAGGAGTAACAGGTGAAGCCATACCCACTGGGCTCTTACCTTCACCACCACCATGCTTGTGGTCATTAGGGTTCATAGCCACACCACGAACGGCAGGACGAACACCCATATGTCTCTTTCTTCCAGCTTTGCCAAGTGAAACAAGTTCGTGGTCAAGATTTCCAACTGTTCCAATAGTGGCACGGCAAGAAAGAAGAACTTTTCTCATTTCGCCAGAAGGAAGTCTAAGAGTTGCATACTTTCCTTCTTTAGCCATAAGTTGAACAACAGCACCAGCAGAACGAGCAAGTTGTCCGCCCTTCTTTGGTTGAAGTTCGATGTTATGAATTGTTGAACCAACAGGAATTGAAGCAAGAGGAAGGTTGTTTCCAACTTTGATTTCAACATTTTCTCCGCTCATAACAATGTCGCCATCTTTAAGTCCAAGTGGAGCGATGATATATCTCTTTTCGCCGTCAGCATAGCTTAAAAGTGCGATGTAAGCAGATCTGTTTGGGTCATATTCAATTCCAACAACCTTTGCAGGAATGTTGTCTTTGTTTCTTTTGAAATCGATGATACGATATTTTTGTCTGTTTCCACCACCTTGGTGACGAACAGTGATTTTGCCTTGAGAGTTTCTTCCAGCATGCTTGTCTTTCTTTGCAAGAAGAGACTTCTCAGGAGTTTTCTTTGTAACTTCTTCATAGGAAGAGGTTGTATAGAATCTTCTTCCAGCAGAAGTAGGTCTATGTGTTTTGATTGCCATAACTTATCTCCTCCTATTAATTCAAGCTGTCAAAGAACGCGATGGTTTTTGAATCTTTGGTAAGCGAAACAATTGCTTTTTTGTAGTCACTTGTTCTTCCTTCCGTTCTTCCAGACTTTGTATTTTGGAACTTTTTGTGTCCTTTAACGTTGATGGTGTTAACCTTTTCAACTTTAACTCCAAAAAGTTCTTCGACTGCTTTTTTGATTTCGATTTTGCCAGCGTTTTTGTTTACAAGGAAAGTGTAAACTTTATTTTGGATGCCAGCAAAGCTTTTCTCAGTGAGAATTGGTTTGATAATAATTTTCTGCGCTTCCATTATTCTGCATACGCCTCCTCGATAGATTTGATTGCTGACTGAGTGATAACAAGGTTTTTGCTTGCCATAACATCATAGGTGTTGAGTCTTGCAATTTCTTCAACATCAAGAGTTGGAATGTTTGCAACTGACAAGATTGTTTCTTTTGAGTTTTTATCACTCACAACGAGAGTGTTGCCTTTGAAACCGAATGCGTCAACAAAGCTTTGAGCATCTTTTGTCTTTGCTTTGTCAAAAGCAAATTTGTCAAGAACAACAACTTCGTTTTGTCTGATTTTTTGACTGAGTGCACTGAGAAGTGCAAGTCTCTTCTTTTGTTTGTTAACCTTTTTAGAGAAATCTCTTGGTTTTGGAGCGAATACAATTCCGCCACCAGTCCATTGTGGGCCTTTTGTAGAGCCTTGTCTTGCTCTGCCAGTTCCCTTTTGACGCCAAGGTTTCTTAGCGTGACCTCTAACTTCGCTTCTTGTAAGAGTTGATTTTGTGCCTTGTCTTTGATTTGCATTGTAGGCAACGATAACTTCGTGAATAAGAGGTTCGTTATACTCAATTGCGAAAAGGTCGTCTGCAAGGTTCATTGAGCCGACTTCTTGCGCTTTAACATTATAAACTTTAACTTTTGCCATGACCTTCTCCTTTATTTAGTAACCTTTTTAGCTTCCCTGATAGTCACGATTGAGCCTTTAGGTCCAGGAATGCAACCTTTAACCAAAAGGATGTTTCTTTCGCTGTCAACTTTTACGATATCAAGGTTTTGGATTGTAACTCTTTCCACACCATAGTGTCCCGGCATATGTTTGTTTTTGAACACTCTTGATGGAGTTGAGTTTGCACTCATAGAGCCGACTTCTCTATGAACAGGTCCAGTTCCGTGTGTCATTTTAAGTCTGTGTTGGTTCCATCTTTGAATAACACCAGTAAAACCACGACCTCTTGTAGTTCCGCTTACATCAACTTTGTCTCCTTCAGAGAAGATGTCAGCTTTGATTTCTTGTCCAAGATTGTAGCTAGAGCTGTCTTCAAGCTTAAGCTCTTTGACCATTTTGTAAGTTTCAACTCCAGCCTTTTTGAAAGCGCCAGTTCTTGGCTTGTTAACTCTTTGCGCTTTTTGTTTTTCAAATGCCACAACAACTGCATTGTAGCCGTCTTTTTCGTCGTTCTTAACTTGAACAACTGGGCAAGGACCAGCCTCAACAACTGTAACTGGGATTACAAGTCCCTCTGGAGTGAAGACTTGTGTCATCCCTAGTTTTTTGCCGATAATCGCTTTTTTCATAAACTTGTCTTCCTCCTATTATAATTTGATTTTGATATCAACGCCAGCTGGCAAGTCAATCTTCATAAGAGCGTCAACTGCTTTTGAAGATGGAGAGTAGATATCAATAAGTCTTTTGTGAGTTCTTGACTCAAATTGTTCACGACTGTCTTTGTCTTTGTGTGGTGAACGGATAACGGTTACCACTTCTCTGTCTGTTGGAAGTGGGATTGGGCCAGCGACCTTGGCGCCGAACTTTTCTGCAGTGTCGATAATTCTTTTGCAAGCTTCATCGATAAGTGCATGTTCAAAGGCCTTCAATTTGATTCTGATAACTTGTGTTGCCATTAATTATACCTCCTGTAATAGCAATGCCAATCCATATTTTCACTCTGCTTTAGGTCAGTGCGTTACACTTGCCCGCGTGTATCTCGCTGTGAGAGATTAAAAAAAGTGATTTTAGAATTGGTCGCCCGCGGTCTATGCCACAGACTTGTCCACATGAATTCTCTTTGATTGCCGGTAACCAAAGTAACCTCATGTTTCAACCCATAATTTCACAGCATGACTATTCTAACAAATATTGATATCTTTGTCAAGTGTTTTTCAAAACTTTTTTAAGAGTTTTTTAAAAGGTCAAAACAGCTGATTTTTGAGCTATTTAAAATAAAGTTAAATATAAATAAATATAATAAATCTATATTATCGGAAGCCGAACTTGCTTGCAAGGGTGAGGCTGATGTTTATACATACT
>ERZ1090869.1274-NODE-1275-length-11647-cov-8.916235_pt1 | contig 11647 bp, 21 predicted proteins | sample MGYA00478474_ERZ1090869 | MGnify/ENA primary metagenome ERZ1090869 (study PRJEB33644, sample SAMEA5815748) | chicken gut metagenome | biome: Chicken; feature: Gastrointestinal Tract; material: Caecum | place: Ireland | collected 2019-01-01 | study: A study of... | reverse complement strand
AAGACGGATTGCCGCCGATTGGCTCATGTCTGATTGTAACGATTAAAAATCACGGATATGGCGGCAGGAGGGAGCTTCGCTATCCGGTACATTATCTGGAAAAGAATTACGCTCCGGGATATGCGTTCTATATGAACGGAACAGACATTCTTCTACCAGAATACAGCGAAGTTGTGGCATGGATGCACATTCCAATGCCTTATGATGGAGAGTAGAGATGGGTAAATATGAGGGCGATATTTGAAAGTACGCCACGATTTGAAGATTACCAGAAAAGGAAGTGATACCAATTAACAACACCAGAAAGAACATAGCAAAGACGAAAGCTATTCAACGGCAGAATATTCAACGTTTAAAGAAATTGAATCCAAATATAGACAACAAGAGCGGAATTTACTTTCTGACACGGAATGAGCCACAGATATACATAGGTCAGGCCCGGCACTTGGACGAGAGACTGGCAAGCCACTTGTCGGGATATGAACAGCATATAGACCGATCATTGAAAGCTCATGGATTATACTCCGAAGATAATCCATACGGCTATAAAGTGAACTTTCTGCACTACCCAGAAAACAAGCTGGACGAAATGGAGCAGTATTATATTCAGCTCTATGCCGAAAAGGGATGGTCGTTAAAGAACAAGACCGCCGGTTCCCAGGGAGTTGGGAAAGTTAAGATTGCAGATTTTAGGCCTGCAAAGGGATATATGGACGGCTTAAAACAAGGTAGAAAGAATTTGGCGAAAGAACTGTCCCACATCATAGACAAGCACCTGACCGTCAAACTCCGCGAGGACAAGCAGAAAAACAAAGTGTCGCAGCGAGCGTTTGAGAAGTTTAATAGCCTTTTGGACGAAAGGAGTTACGAGGAATGACACCAGAAGAAGCGATTGAAATGCTAAGAGGAATGCAAAACAAAAAAGTAGATTATGCCGAAATGGTTTGTGCCCCTGCCTTTGCATATGGGTATGAATATGTATATCCAGAACCAGAAGATTATGCTATTGAAGAAGCAATTAAAGCACTCGAAGAAATTCAGCAGTACCGTGAAATCGGAACCGTGGAAGAGTGCCGGGAAGCGGTGGAGAAACAGAAGGCGAAGAATCCTGTTAAGGACAAATATCATCATAATTGTTGCCCGAACTGCGGATGGATTGTTTCTGGAGAGGGCGGATATGGTGAAGAATTTTGTCCACACTGCGAAAATTGTGGACAGGCTATCCGGTGGGTGAATGAGAATTTGGAGGAATGATTGTGGTACTTGAGAACCGATTTGTCGGATCACAATACAATGATTTGGGAGAATATTTTTGTGAACTGACGGAAATTTTGGATAACATCACAGAAGAGAAAAGACTTTCAAGGCGGCATTACATACTTGCGAAACCATGCGATTTACGGGATGGAGTGCTGCCGATCCGGCTCCCGGGTTGCACAGTCGGCGGGATCTTCTTAGATGACAATAAGGTAATAGCCCGAATCAAAATTGATGGTAATTACTATAGGGACATATACCCAGGAGATATCAATGAGATATTGAAAAACTATGTCGGAGAAAAAATTATCATTGAACATGATTGAGCCAGGGGAAAAAAGGGAAGATGATTATATTTGAACTTACCATGCCTGGATGTGGAAGCTGGAATGGAAAATGGTCAGGCGAATGTAGATTGTACGCAAAGTCAAAAAAGAACAATCAAGTTCCGAATGACATAGTTGGAAAGCGCTTTTACTACAGGTGGGATGACGGCTGGACTGCTTGCGTATCTGTTAATAAAGTGGACTGCAAAACCGAAAGAAGAATAATGAGACAATCTTCTGGATTTTGCGGATATGACTGGATGATAGATAGTATCATTAAATACGGAAAAATATTAACTAAAAAAGAGTAGGAGGGTATAGATGAGTGAGATCAATCTACTTCCTTGCCCTTTCTGTTGGGGAGGAGCAAGGATTATTGGTGCAGTCGGAACCGTGTTTTGGGTGAAGTGTACAGAGTGCGGAGCGGAAACGCAGAGTGAAATTACTAAACAACGAGCCGCTGAAAGGTGGAACAGAAGGGCAGGTGAACAGAATGAGCAATGATTTAATCAGCATTGTCGAGAAAGGTGGGATTGAATGAGTAGAGAAATACTATTCAAAGCCAAGCGAAAGAACTGGCGTGAGTTGTCAAAAGATGAATGGTGGGTTGAGGGAAGTTACCATCATCAAACAGATTATTACGGAGAATCTTGCGACAAAAATTATATCATTGACGGAACTACAACTGATATGGAGGGGTATGGCGAACACTATGAAATCGACCCTGAAACCCTCTGCCAGTATATCTACATGAATGACAAGAACGGCAAGCGGATATGGGAGAATGATATTGTCAAGCACGAAGTATCTGACACTATCGGAACAGTAAAGTGGTATCAAGAAGATTATGTCGGATGGTGTGTTGATGATATTGTGATAGACGAACAGCAATTCACGGATGAAATGTGGAATGAATGTGAAGTGATTGGGAACATTTTCGACAATCCGGAACTGCTGAAAGGAGACGCAGAATGAGCCGAACAAATTTCAATCAATTCATCTACGACCGGCAGAAAGGCAAGTTCGCCGGGAGCAAGAAAAAGAAACGGAGGATTAAGCGTGGGAAGTAAACGGATTTTAGATGCATGTTGCGGTTCAAAAATGTTCTGGTTTGACAAGGACAATCCAGATGTTGAGTTTTGCGACATACGGAAACTGGATAAGACAGAATTTTATCCGGGCAGATACATAGAAATCAGCCCAGATACAATCTGTGATTTTACGAATTTGCCATTTGAGGACAACAGTTTTTACTTGGTAGTCTTTGACCCTCCGCATTTGAAACAAGTCGGTGACACGGCGTATATGAATGTAAAATACGGAAAACTTGATGGAGATTGGAAAACAATGCTCGGCAAAGGCTTTGATGAGTGCATGAGGGTACTTAAACCGAATGGAGTTCTGATTTTTAAGTGGAGCGAAGTTCAGATAAAATTGTGCGAAATACTACCGCTATTTTCTAAGAAGCCATTGTTTGGTAACAAAAGACCAAGGCAAGTAAATTCTCACTGGCTTTGCTTTATGAAAGATTAAACACTTCTACCAAAGACAAACCTCATCAGAGGTCAATTCACTAAAGATAAAGGGCGGTTCTGCCCGAGATTTCCGAAAGAACAAAACTGAATATTGAGGTGGTGATACCTTGATTTAATGAAAAAGCATAAATACAAAATCCGGGTATTCCAATGCCCTGACTGCGGAAACAAGACCTATGCGGCGAAATCTGCCGGACGGATGACCGCTCCGGGGCATATGAAATACCTGTGGTGCGCACATTGTAAAGAAGTGAAAAATATGACTCAGATTGAGTAGAAAGGAGCCGAGCCTCCGGCCGGGGCAACGTGTACACAAGCTTCTTAAAAAAATGACTCAAAAAGAAATAAGTGCAAGAGCATATCGGAACAGAAAAAATAATGGCTTATGCCCAAGATGCGGAAAGCCTTTGGACAGAGAAGGTCACTACTGCACAAAGTGCTTAGCAAAAGTCAGAGAATATCGCAGGAAAAACAGAGAATTTTACAGAGAAAACCACATTTGTACAGAGTGTGGAAAAAATAGTGTTCCTAACGGAGAAAGGATATGCCCGGAATGCAGAGCAAAACGAGAAAACAGGAGAAAACCATTGACCGATGAACAAAAGACTCGTCACAAAGAGGATTTCAGAAAACAACAGAAAAATCTGTATGCAGAACGATCAGAGAATGGAATTTGCACAAGGTGCGGAAAGAGAAAATCCATGCCAGGAAAGAAAAAATGCGGAATTTGCCTTGCAAAAGATGTGGAAATACATAGAAGAAAATATATGGATAGACCAAATATAAAAGAATACAGAAAGAAGAATCATTTGTGTTACTTTTGCGGAAATCCTATTGACATCCCGCATAAGAATATATGCAGTGCCTGCCAAAAACATTTTAAAGAACTGGCAGAACAAAGACACCATGATAACAAAAGCTGGAGAAGCGACAATAAAATAATTTTTGGAGGCGCCCGAAGATGAGTGGAGTAAAATGGATCAAAATTTCGACGGATATATTTGATAATTGGAAAATCAAACAAATCAAGGCTATGCCGGAAGGATATAAGATGATTTGCGTGTGGTTTCAGTTGCTTTGCCTGTGCGGGAAATGCAATGAATCTGGGCTTATTATTTTATCCGGCAAGGTAGTGGCGAATGATGAGTTGCTATCAAACATCTTTGGAGAAGATTTAAAAATTATTCAATTGTCGCTCAGAACATTTGAAGCGTTTGGGATGATCGAAATTACGACAGATGGCGTGACTAAGATTTCTAATTGGGATGAATACCAAAATGCCGATGGACTCGATAAATTAAGGGAGTATGAGCGGGTGAGAAAGGCAAAGCAGAGAGAAAAGAACAAGAAACTAGAAATCGAAAAATGTCCCGGACATGTCCCGGGACAAATTGGGGACAAGTCCCGGGACTCTTCTATATCTATATCTTATTCTTTATCTAATTCTAATATTCTTAATCTTAATTATTTATTAGATAAATACTCTAGTAATTACAAAATCATTATGGATAATAAAGAATTATTAGATACAGTAAAAGAGTGGATGGAATATAAAGATCAGAAGAAGCCTAAAACGACAAACCAATACGCGGAAAAAGGGATGAAAGGTTTTCTGAGCAAAGTAATAGCTCAGTCAGAACAATACGGAATCGAAGCTGTTGTTCAAGTTATCAATGATTCGATTGCAAATAATTATCAGGGAGTAACATGGGACAGGCTGGATTCAAAGAAAGGAAATACATATATGGATGCAATAAAAAATAGAGTTTCGGAGGTAGACAAATGGGTATGACAAAAGACCAGTTTAAAGTGCTTGTAAAGGCCATGAAAGCTGTCTATACGAATCCGGGATTTATTCCAGATCAAAATGCTTTTGACGTGTGGTACGGTATGCTGAAGGATTTGGATTACGCCATAGCAAGTAGAGCTGTACAGATATATTTGCAGACAGAAGTGATTCCGCCTACGATTGCTGGAATCAGAAACCAGCTAACCAAACTCACAAAAAGCGATGGAGATAACCTGAATGAGATGACTGCATGGGAACTCGTGAAAAAAGCAAGACGGCGTTCTGGGTACTATGAGAATGAGGAATTTGAAAAATTGCCGCCCATTGTGCAAAGGGCCATTGGAAGTCCGGCAAAACTGCATGAGCTTTCGGTTTCGGAAGATCTGAATGAAAGCGTAGAATCGTCAAATTTTATGCGAGCATTTAGAGTTGAGCAGCAGCGAGAGCAGGAGAGAGCAAGGATAAGTCCGGACGTCTTAAAATTCATAGAAAATTTGGAGTCCAGGCAATTAACTCATGAAAAAGAGCAAGAATCAAAGAAAATCGAGGAGGCGACAGAACGTGGGGAGAGCGGAACGCAGAAGGCAACAGAAAATGGATAAGAAAAAGACGCGGACATATGTTCTTACGCAAAACGATATGGACAGAATGAAAAATCAGATGGTAGAAGTTGTGGCGGACGAACTCCTTGAGTCAGTGTTTGGAATTTCTGTGATGGTTTTGCACGATAAATTCGGAGAACTTATGCGCAGAGAGGTTGATGGTAAAAGCCGAGAGGAGAGGTTTTTCGATATGTGCTTGAACTTATATGATGCATACGAAAATGGATACCTGACACTTGATGATATTCGTAAAACGCTCCAGGAAGAATGTGGAGCAGAATTTAAAAGGAGGAGAAAATAAGTAATTAAATATATTGTCAAATGTGATTAAGTGTGTTAAAATATACTCAAAGGAGTAAATTATTATGAATACATCAAATATCACAAATTATAAGCCAAAAGATTTTGCTGAACTGTTAGGTGTGTCTGTTAAGACATTGCAACGCTGGGACAGAGAAGGAACTTTAAAGGCAAATCGAACTCCAACTGATAGGCGTTATTATACTTATGACCAGTATCTTCAATTCAAAGGCATAAATATTGAAAATGATAAACGTCAGGTAGTTATTTATGCCAGAGTGTCTACAAGAAATCAAAAGGATGATTTACAGAATCAAGTTGCATTTTTGCGACAGTTTTGTAATGCTAAAGGTATTATTATAGACCAGTGTATTGAGGATTATGGAAGTGGTCTTAATTACAATCGTAAAAAGTGGAATGAATTATTAAATGAAGTAATGGAACAGAAAATAAAAACCATAATAGTAACTCATAAAGATAGATTTATCAGATTTGGTTACGATTGGTTTGAAAAATTCTGTATGAAGTTTAATACAAGCATTGTGGTAGTGAACAACGAAGAATTATCACCACAGGAAGAACTCGTACAGGATATTGTTTCTATACTTCATGTATTCTCTTGCAGGTTGTATGGACTTCGTAAGTATAAAAAACAAATAGAAAGGGATGAGGAAATTGCTAAAGAGCTTCAAGACGGAAATAAATCCGACGATTGAGCAAAAAATCAAGATTAACAAGACTATTGGCACTTGTAGGTACGTCTATAACTTCTATCTCGGTCACAACAAAGCTTTATATGATAACGGTGAAAAGTTTATGACTGGCAAGAGTTTCAGCGTATGGCTTAATAATGAGTATATTCCTAATAATCCTGATAAAATATGGATTAAAGAAGCATATTCAAAAGCTGTAAAAAAGTCTATTGAAGATGGATGTACTGCATTTACAAGATTTTTTAAACATCAAAGCGCTTTTCCTAATTTCAAAAAGAAAGGTAAATCTGATGTAAAAATGTATTTCGTAAAGAACAATACTAAAGACTGTAGATGTGAGAGACATAGGTTGAACGTACCCACTTTAGGTTGGGTGCGCATTAAAGAAAAAGGTTATATACCAACAACTAAAGACGGATGGAAAATCAAAAGCGGTACAGTATCCGTCAAAGTAGACAGATATTATGTGTCAGTTCTTGTAGAAATTCCTGACGTTAAGGTTGCTAATAATAGCAATGGTGGTATAGGAATTGACTTGGGTTTAAAAGACTTGGCGATTGTTTCCAATGGTAAAACTTATAAAAATATCAATAAGTCAACAAGAATTAAAAAATTGGAAAAGAAACTGCGTAGAGAACAAAGATGTCTCTCACGAAAATATGAGAACTTAAAGAAAGGAGAGTCCACTCAAAAGAATATACAAAAGCAAAAGCTCAAAGTACAAAGACTTCATCATAAAATAGATAGTATCCGTACTGATTATATCAATAAATCAATAGCTGAGATAGTGAAAACCAAGCCATCTTATATAACTATTGAAAATTTGAATGTATCAGGAATGATGAAGAACAGACATCTTTCAAAAGCTGTTGCGTCACAGAAGTTCTATGAATTTAGAACCAAGCTTAAAGCAAAATGTGATGAAAATGGTATTGAATTAAGAGTCGTAGACAGATGGTATCCATCATCCAAAATATGTCATTGCTGTGGTGCTATCAAGAAAGATTTGAAGCTTTCAGATAGAATATATCGTTGTGATTGTGGCTATGTTGAGGATAGGGATTTCAATGCTGCTCTTAATCTAAGAGATGCTTTAACTTACGAAGTTGCATAATAAACGCAAACGTAAGTATGTACTGCGGGCTATCGCAGGAATTTACGACTGTGGAGTGTACACGAACTTGTGAGTAGCGTATTGTTTACAATCGCCAAAGCATACACATCGAAGCAGTAAGAAGTATCCGCAAGGACTTTAATTTCTCGATGTGTTTGAGTATATTTGAACACATTTTGAGTGGCAGCCATTATGAGGAAAATAAGTGAAATGTACAAACAGTCCGGTGGAACATGCTGGAGGCATTCATGCGCTGAGTGTAATTTTTTGAAAAAGCATGGGAAATCCTTAAGATGCACTCGTTATCCGGGAGATGCTGAATGGAAGAAGGGGTATATCGCTTGTAAATTTTTCATGGAGTTTGTCGATAATTCAGATAATCAGATGAGTATATTTGACTTGATGTAAAATTTGGGAAGGAGTCGGAGCCGCTGGCCAGCGAAGGGATATCCTGGCTCCTTATTTGATAAATGAATGAACAGGATGTATTGAAGTATGCTCTTGAATTTTGCGGTGATTTTTTGCGTTATGGGAGGATTTCTTATGGGAGAAAGATATACACGGTATTCTACGGCAAACGATGTTATGAAAGAGTTCCTGATTTATGGAGCGGAACTGACGGATATGGGATTTCCAATACTTCCGGCGGTAAATTGTTATCCCGAAGATTCTGTAGATTTTCAATCAAGCTTATCCCGTTCGCTGAAAGGGCATAAAAAGTTAAATGTAAATTTTTACATTGAAGATTATAAAATCCAATGCTTATGGAACAACATCGACAAGTATGTAAGTCACCTGAAATATTTTGAATCAGTGTGCGGATTAAATTATTCAATAGACACACGGATGCCACTTGTTATGCAAATGTGGAATAAGTACAGAAACATGGCTGTTGATTGGTATTTAACATTGCAAGGCATAACTGTAGTGCCCCATGTAACTATCATGCCGTATGAAGGGCGTGAATGGCTCTTGGACGGGATTTCGAAGCACAGTGCAGTAAGTTGTAGCACGATAGGAAAAGTCCGTTCTAAAGAGGCGATAAGGGAGTTCTGCGATGGATTTAAGGAAATGGAACAAATAATAGAACCTAAAAAAGTCGTGATGATAGGCATAATACCAGATGAATTAAAGACCGATGTGGAGATTTTAAATTTCAAAAGCAGCCATCAGAAGGATTTAAGTAAATATAGGAGGTAGAATATGGGAGACACAACAGACAGAGCACCACGGAGAAGAATGTACAGAAGAAAACGGCAGAAAAAACGAGAGGAAGAATCAGAGCGTAGGTTGCAAGAATTAACAAGAGAAAATTCTAGAAGATATAAAAAATAAATTTTTTTGTATATTTTAACTACTTCATTTTTTCTGATGACGTTTGCTGTTTGTAAGAAATGCACAAAACTAAATCCGCAAGGTTCTTTCCCCTGCGGATTTTTCTTTCATTTTTCGGTGCTGTTTTTGACCTGAACATGCGTTCTGCTGAACGTGTGTTCTAACGAATGCGTGTTCTGTATAATGTTATATATCACATATAACAAAACTGCGACGCAACCAAACCAGGCCGCCGGCCAGACAGGCAAACCGATATATCGCAAACCATAGCCACAACGCGCCAGAACGCTCGTAAATCCATTTTTACGGCTTGCGGTATAGTCTTATATGCCCGAACCTTTAAAACGCCTTTAAAAGCCTTTTACGGCCTTATAATTGCCTAAAGCATAGCACCGATATATATAATTGTCAATGTCAATGATTTTTTTGTGCCGCTTGCGCTTGTATTTTGCCTTGTATGGCGTTTTTACGGCTTGCGCCGTACTCCTGACCGCTTGACGGTCTGAACGCCTCAAAACGCAATATAAACGCTTACGGAAATCGTGCCGCCCGGACTCGAACCGGGCACGCAGCGCCAGCGCACGGGAAAAAGGCAGGGGAGAACCTGCCTAAAGTATAATTTTCTTTTTCGTGTCTTGCGATCCACTCAGGGCGCACTTGTACGCCTCTAATGTCTGACGGAATATTTCACGGTCTTTTTCCGGGATATCCTGCTTTAGCTGCCATTCTAGCGCAACTATTCCTTGCTTTATTTTTTTCGTGTCTTTTGGGATCTGTGCATATAGTGCCATGCCCTCACCTCCTCCCAGTGCAAACAATCCCGGCGCAATGCCGGGAAAGCTGGTTAATTAATAACAAAATCGTAATTGTAACAATTAAAATCATTTTCGCTTTCTGGGATCGGAGAGCATACGCCGTTAGCGTCTTTTGCGTATAATTCACCATTTAATTTTATAATCTCTATCGGATAGCATCCAAAAAGACGGCGTTTTCTATCAACTTTCTTCCCTACCAGTTTTTCGGCGTTTTTCTTGTATAATCTCATTTTCTTACTTTCTCCCCTTATCCCTGGGGGCTGGGAAATAAAAAGCACCGGATGGAGTCGATCCCTCCGCGGTGGCTCCAGCGTGTCTATTTTTCGATGATTTCAAAACAGCTGCTGATCTCATCCAGGCTATGACAGCACACGCCGCCCGGATAGCGATATATAGCCATATAATCTCCGCCGCCTAATGGCTGTATATCGTATAATGTGGCATTATAGCCGCCGTTTCCCTTGATTTTATAGGGATATCCGTCTTTTCTCATTTTCTCAATTACTTCTGTTTTACTCATGTTTCTATCCTCCATTTTCTAAAATATCCGGCTTTTGCCGGGAAATCCTGCGGGCGACTGGACGCCCCACGGCTTGACCGTCACAGGGTAATATTTTTTTCTTTCATCGGCTCAAAGATTCCGAACTGAATATATTTTCTCCAGTTCTCAGAAAAACAGATAACGCTATTTTGCACCCAAAACGGCACGCCCAGCCGATCCAGTTCATCGAAAAGGCCGGAAATAGTCTTTTCATTCTGTTTTAATTCCGGTTCATCGTTCCCGAACCGTTCCCGCATGTATGCGGTATCTGCAATCCGATACGCCAGCCCCTCCAGTGCGTTTCTTTGCTCCCTTGTGGCGTTAAAATGTAATTTCTTCATTTGTTCTTTCCTCCTCTGTTTTTTTGGAAAAGACAGCCGGAAGGCTTGCACTTCCGGAGCCGCTGGCCTGCCTAGAAATTGATTTTTTCAATAGTTGCGCCCCACTTTGAAATATATTTCTTTAATTCTTTCATGGTTTCGAACCACTCCCCGAACATTACGCCGTTTTCTGGATTTCTCCAATTTAGCAAATAATTATATATACCATGGTTTCTTTTGGTTATGTATACAGTCATTCTTTTCTTCCTCTCTTTTCTTTTATTTCCCGTTTCCGGGAGAGAACCGCCGCCCGGTATCGGGCCGGGCTGGCATCCTCTGCGGCGGTTAGTTATGCTATTTTTGCATCTGTCCAGAGATTTAAAAGAGTTCTAAAGCGGTTCAGTTCGTCAACCGTGAAGCCGTCGTTGATATGGAAAATTGCGTGATCTCCGTACTTTTCGTTGATGTCCTGAACGTGGTTATAAAATGCTTCAAACCGTTCTAAATCCTCAACCCGGAGAAGATACCGCTTGATTTCTTTGTTTGGCAGATACGGCATAAAAGAATCTTCCGCGACAATCGGATTTTCAAATAATCCGGCAATCTGGATTTTGCTTCTGTGGTCGTCCTGCGTGCTCCGGTCGACCATGGTTATAACTGCCCATTTCATCATTTTTGTATAATCTTTTTTCATTGTGTTATCTCCTCTCTTTTTTCTTGTGCCGCTGGTTCAGTTTCTCAGGCTTGCCAGCGGCTTTTTTCTTTTGCTGCGCTCTGCATTTATCCAGGCTTGCAACTGGCTTTCGGCTGCATTACAGCGCCGGAACGTGTCCGGCTAAAAATCTTCGGGAATTATTCCCATGTCATTACACAACATGAAAATGTAACTATATTTATTATCTTTGCATAATAACATCTTTTCTCTTTCTTCCTTTAACTCATCTAACAAATATTCAATCATTTCTTCTCTTGTCATTTTTTCTACCTCCTGCCGCGTGGC
>ERZ1090869.1272-NODE-1273-length-11664-cov-5.825997_pt1 | contig 11664 bp, 17 predicted proteins | sample MGYA00478474_ERZ1090869 | MGnify/ENA primary metagenome ERZ1090869 (study PRJEB33644, sample SAMEA5815748) | chicken gut metagenome | biome: Chicken; feature: Gastrointestinal Tract; material: Caecum | place: Ireland | collected 2019-01-01 | study: A study of... | reverse complement strand
GTTTTTCCTGCGAAATCACCTCAAATACACCCTACTATATCTGAATTTGCCGAGGATCAGTCGTTGCAGACTACTATCCACGAAATCATCGTGACAACCGGCATTACTATTTCCGTGGCCAAGGCAAAACTGCTGCGCTCAGAATTTGAAAGAGCGACTCTGACCTCAGAAAAAGTCTTTGCCATGCTGGCGGAACAAAAATCCTCTCAAGAGCGATCTACAAGTCCTATCTCGGTAAAACTGCCTGGTGCCTGTCGGCAATACTTTTCAGCGGATACAACGAAAGCACAAATTGCGGAAATCGTTGAAAAGGCATTGGCGTTATATTTTCAACAAGTTCACGGCTAATAGAGGATCGGCGCCCAGGCGCCGGTCCTTTCTTTTTCCATTTTTCATGAAGAGGAGGGCGCACAATGCTAAATCCAGGATATGTTACATTTACAAAAAATGCAGACCCATTCGATGGTTCGGCCCCTGCAAGGCTTCAGCGCATGGGCCTATTGATGCCCAATGGAAAGCCAAATGTCCAGACCATGCAGGTGTTTACCAATATCATCGCCGGCCAGTTCTTTGATGACCTCTGCGATTACCACTCAGATGCGGAGCACTTGGCATCCACCTTGGCAGGCTTTTCAGAATTGGCTGCTCGTAGGGACTACAAAAAAGTATATCTGCTCCTGTCCATTCAATACGACAGGCTCCGCAAGCCCTTACCCGATCCTGTCTGGTGGCTTGCCGGGGTCACTCCTGCCGTAGAACTCTTCTCGGCCGGCCTTGTGGAACGATTGACCCAGTTAATGTCTGAAAGCACATGCAGAGAGGAGGCAGTTCATGAACAGATTGCTGACGGTTGTTCCCAGCAATAGTCCCTGTCCCTTATGCCAGTTTTTCAAGTCTTTAGATGAAAAGCAGCGCCAGAAGTTGCTTTCCCTCTTTATTATGCTGCTTCAGGCCCCGCAAGCAATTATGCGCGAGCCCTATACAAAGCACTTTTCGCTTGAGCGTTATCAGTCACTCTATGAATTGCGGGCCAAGAGCAAAACGCTGGTCCGCATTATTTTTACCCTGACGGATGAGGGAGACGTTCTTTTTTTGGCTCCATTTATCAAGCGCCACAAGCGGGATACAATGCAGGCACTAGACGCTTCCCTCAGACTAATGGCGGGAGTCGAGGATGGCACGAGCTCGACACACGAGCTGTCCATACAATATTTTGTTACAGGAGGACTAGAACTATGAGAAACAAACTGATCTTAGCCGGCGCCGCGATAGGGGTCCCGGTGCTGGTCCTCGCCCTTTGGAAAGGATGGTGGAGCAAAGCATGAAAAAAGCTGTGGTTATGCTGAGGCCACCCTGGTCCTGGATGACGACGGCCAGGGCTCTAAGGGCGACAAGGACAAAAAGGACAGCGACGATGATAAGGAACCGGAGAAGCCAAGTTCATCAGATGGCAAAGACGATTTCGACATTGAGGAGGTTTCGAGAGATCTTCCGCCCCGGAACACCTATATCTTCTGTACCCCCGGAAACCGCCGGGAACTTTTCGACGCCGTAGACCAAAAGACGGCGGTTCCGATGATCCCGGAGTATCAGGACTATGTGCTGCAAGAATTGGAGCGCCGCGGCTATCTAAATCTCCTGACCGCCTACCCAGACCAGCCGTATGGGCACCGGCCGATTTATCATCCTCTCGGTGGTCTGCCCATCGTAGAGCCAAAGGACACTGTGCTCCCAGGCACGCTCATGCCGAAGGATGAAAAACTGCTGGAAATCGCGGAACCGAAATTGGCCGCCGGCGAAAAAGTGATTGTCTACACCAACTGGACCCGGCTGGATACGCAGAAACGTCTGCTCAAACTCCTGACGGAGCGAGGCTGGCGCACTACGATTCTTCCCGCAAAAGTCAAACCGGAGAAGCGGGAGGACTGGGTGAATGCCCGTCTGTCCGAGGGGCTTCAGGTCCTGATCGCAAATCCATCCCTTATGGAAACCGGCCTGGACCTCAATGCCTTCACCACCCTGTTCTTCTACGACACGGGCTACAAACTGTTTACGCTGCGGCAGGCGAGCCGGCGGAGCTGGCGCATCAATCAGACCGCGCCCCGCGTGGAAGTCTATATGCTCTACTATGCCCAAACCATGCAGCACAAGGCCATCAAACTCATGGCGAACAAACTGGCCGCTGCCGGTATCATCGAAGGCAGTTTCTCGGAAGAGGGCTTGGCGGCGATGTCGGAGTGCGAGGACATGGCGACGCTCATGGCGAAGGAACTGATGCTGGGCATCAAAGACAGTGTTGAGGACCTTGCGGCCACGTTCAAGCGCATGGCCCTCCTAAAGCCCCTGCAGGCGGAATGGTCGATCTTTTCCGATACGCTTACGGCCAGGGATCATACGAAACTCGTGGAACGGACTCCGGACCAGCCGGTGGTGGAATTTGCCTTTGAAAACCATGCTGAGGCACCCTCTACCGCACTCAATCCCAGGGTCGATACCATCCCCGAGAATGAACCGCCCACAGTCTTCAAGGCCGCTGTCAATCCCCGAAAGCGCAAGAAATTCGAGATCAGCGAAGATCAGATCATGCTTTTCAAAATCGCATAAAGGAGGTTTTTGCAATGCTTGTCCACGCGAAGCGGGACGAACTTCTGACACTGGCCGCGCAGGCCGGAAAGGCAGTGCCGAAAAAGACAAGCGAAGAAGAACTCAAAGGCATTCACATTGACGCCGATGCCCGCCGCTCTGTGGTGACTATGACATCCACCAACCATGAAATCGTCATTCGCACGACAATGGGGGCTGTGGTAGAACAGTCCGGCAGCGCGGTGATCAACGCGTCCCTGTTCTCCGCGCTCCTGGCCCTGCTTCCCGAGGAGGACGTCGATCTGGAGTTGCTGCGGCCAACACAAATCCATATTCACTCCGGGACTTGCGACTATCATCTGAGCGTCCTGCCTGGGGAGAAATATCCAATGCCGGAACTCCCCTTTCCGGATGACACAGTGCCCGTCAGCGGCATTTGCACGCTGGCCCGCAATACGCTGTTCGCGGCATCGGAAGACAACAATAACGCGGTGCTTCGGTGCATCCGGCTGGTGCTGGGCGCAGGCGGCTTAACAGCGTCCGGGACCAACGGGTTTTGTATCGTGGAAGCCGAGGGGGATAAAAACTGCACCGGGGAAGTCCAAATGCTGCTCCCGGCGCGCTCACTGAAAGTGCTGGCGTCCCTTTCCCTGGACAGCGATGTTTATGAGATGGGGCTGACCGGAAACAGTGTTGTGTTCTGGAATGGCTCCATGCTTTTCTCTGCCCGCCTGATGAAGGGCAGGTTTCCGGACACGACGGGCCTGATCAATCGTTTTCAGCCGGAATACTCCGTCCATGTGGATGCGGCAGAATTGGCTCGGGCCATTGATACGGTAAGGCGGAGTCCTTGATGATCCCATTCGCAGTACAGCGCTCTGCCGTGGTGGAATTGCGGCAGGCAGACACGCCGGCCCTCACATGGCATCACCTGATACGCCTGACAATGGAGGAATTAGGCGGCCGGGCAAAACTATCTGACTTAGGCGACCTCCTGGAGCACCATCCAAAGGCGCAGAAAAACCCGCACTATCGGGATCGGATACGGGCAACTGTTTATGAGCACCCAAACCAGTACCGTCCCTGTGGAAATGGCGTCTATATGTTGAATTATGATGTGGCCTGATAGTAGGCCGGGAAGGGAGTGAATGGCTTATGCGTCGAATGAAAAAAGGCCATCGCTATCGGGAAACGCTTGAGCAAACTGCGCAGCACGCGGCATACGCATGGAAACCGCCCGAACCGCAGCACCCCCAGGGCACGAAATTCACAGAGCGTCAGGATTGGATTGCTTATCTCTCCGCTGGTCCGCATGGACGTCCAAACTATGGCGAAGGGTGGCTGCGGGACTTTCTGCCCTGCTGGATCGCTGGGGACTCCGAAGGCACCTATAACCGCCTCGCGCCGGAACTGGACCCCGAGGGCTTTCGTCTTTTCTGGGCGGCTGAACAGCAAACGGGTATCAATATCTACCGGGCCTTTCCCATTGAGGACAGCCTGGGCTATTTTGAGTCCATGAGTGGCTATACCATGCTGGAATGGCTGGAATCGGAAGCATTTGGCGCCTATGATCTGGAGACACGGGCTCCCGGTATCCAGGTCGTCTGCAAACTCAAGATTAACAAGGGCAGTGAGCAATACCAAGCGTATCGCAATGCCATTTACGAGCAGGCAGTCAAATCAATGCTGAAAAAGAGGAGATGACTTCGATATGAATAACCGATACATACAAGCACAATGCCAAAACATGCTTGCTGTCATTACCGCATTCTCGCAGGCCTGTGAACTGGCCGCCAGAGAGGATGATGGAGAGATTTCAAAGGCGGAAGCCCGCAGCCTGCGGAGCATCCACGCAGCGTCCCGGAGATTTCAGTCCGAACTGCTCCACGTTATGGAGTTGCAGGATGAAAAAAGATAGGAAGGTGAATGCGATGCGCACGTATTTCAGAAGCCTCGCTGATGTCTTGGCCTCGCCCCTGGCCCAAACCGCAAGAGACTTTCGAGCCAATGGGACAGGACAGGATCGGGTACTGAAATCGACCCGGCTTGAGGATACGGTTTATTCCGAACTCCGAGTCGATGATGCAGACCTTGATATGGTGGAAGCATCCTGTCGGCAGAAATTATCCACCTTTCCCGCGTTGAGCAGGGATATATACCAAAGTTTTTATTCCCTGAATGTACGTAAAAATGGAGCCGATACCTTGTCTGAAAAAGCAAAATGCTTCAACTTGCCTATCTTGGATGAGGTGATGCAGAGCGACGATTACCCGACGCTCAAAGCCGCCTGCGAGGGCCGGCAAATTCCGGCTTATGAGGCGGCCGGCGAGTTCATCCGGCAGGTCGCCGGAAATCTGGATGGCCTGCTGGAAAAAGCCGGGGGTAAGAAGAAGCCCCTGGATACCTTAGAGCGGCTGACCCAAAAGCGGGATCAGAGCCTTGAGAAACTTCAGGAAGTCCTGGAACGTGCTGAACGCAGCGAAAAGGACCCGGAAATGGAGAAGTTGGTGGTGGCCGCTGCAAACCGTGCACAGAGCCAGTGCAACCAAGCCGATGCGGTTGGCCGCATGGTGCAAGACTCCATCATGCAGAACAGGGAAGAAATCTCCGTTCAAATCTCCCAGGCAACACACGCCGCAGCGCAGAGGGCGGACGAAGCCAATTCTGCGCTGATGGCCTGGGGCAGCGGCCCGGACAGCAGTGATCCCCAGCAGTTTGCGGCAGATATGGACCTCGTTTCACGGGTCCGGCAGAGCAAGACGTTGTTGGAGATTGGCCGGTATTTGGGCCGTCTGAAGGAGTTGCTGGCGGGCAAACGCAAAAATGGCTACACATATGGCCGTGGAGAGAAGTACACCCTGGAACTTGGGGGCGACATCAACCGCGCGCTCTCCTCGGAGTTCGCTCTGCTGGCCCTGCCAGCCACAGCGCCCCTCTTTCTGAAAAAACTTCAAAGGAAAAGCCTCAAGCAGTACCAGCGCCGCGAGCCTGTTTGCAAGGGGAGCGGCGACATCATTTGCATGCTGGATGAGTCTGCCTCTGCGGCAGATCAGGCCCCGTGGTGCAAAGCCGTGGCGCTTGCCCTGCTGGATATTGCCATGCAGGAGCAGCGCCGGTTTGCCATGATCCACTTTGCCGGCATTGACCACTATCAAACGGATCTGTTTCTGCCCGGACAATACAGCCGGGAAGATGTACTCCGGGCGGCGGAGGTCTTTTTGAACGGAAACACGGACTATGCAACGCCGCTTCGGGAGGCCCTCCGCCTTATGGACAACGAGGGCTTCGAGCAGGCCGACATGGTCTTTGTTACGGATGGAGAGTGTATGCTTCCGATTGGGTTTCAAGAGGAGTTTGCGAAAAAGCGGGCGGAAAAAGGCTTTCATGTGACCGGCATTCTGCTAGACCAGGACACAGATGCGTTCTCCTTTAGCCTGGAGCCGTTCTGCACGGAGATCTACCGCACCAGCGAACTTGCGCAGGAACAGATTGCGGAACGCCTTCTTTCTAAGCGCGTCGGCTGATTTCCTTCCGCGGATACACATAATATAAACTGGGGATACTTCCTTTATATAATCACAACTGACTGATGGGGGTAACCTCATGGTCAGTTGTGTTTATCATCATTTCGCGCATAGTCGCTCTCTTTGCTTGATTTCTTTTTCAATTCTCATTATACTACAAATAATAGCTGACAAATAAGACTCACTCCAGAAAGGATGTGTGCTATATGAAACACGAACTGACGCTGCATCATGTTGGCCCAATTCAAAAGTGCAGTTTGAGTGTAGACGATTTTACTGTTTTAACCGGCCCTCAATCCAGCGGCAAAAGTACCGTAGCAAAGGCTGTTTACTTTTTCCGAACTGTTAAACAGGATATTTTGAATATCATGATGCAGGGTGGTCCACAGGCTGTCTCTAATAAGGACTCTACCCCTTGGCGAACCGTCTTAACACAACGCATGAAAGATAAGTTTATGCAGTTGTTTGGCACTTCTTGGGTTATGCCGCTTGATATGCTGATGGAATACACTTACCAGGATAACGTGTCCATCCGGATTTCTTTAACTCAGAATTACGAGGATCTGCATAAGAATTACATTCAAATTGAATTCAGTCAGGAACTTGAAGATTATTTCAAAGAGTTAAGCAATCAAAGTTTCTCCAATATCACGCCAGGCCAAAAGGAACATGCCGAAAAAACACTCAACAAATTGTTTAACGATCCCTATGAAACAGTTTTTATTCCTGCCGGACGCAATCTGATTACCTTACTCAGTACGCAGCTCAATTATATTTTTACCTCTCTGGAAGACTCGCAACTGCGCAACATCGACTATATCACGAAGCGATATACAGAGTTGATTTTAAGATTGAAGTCCATGTTTGGGTATGGTATGGATGGGGTCATCAAAGAAATCGAAGCCGACCCCACCCGCTTTGAGAAGTATAAAAAAGTCAGGCCGGCAATCAATCTCCTTGTGGATGCAGCGAGCCAAGTGCTGCAAGGCAGTTACAGATATACGGAAAATGAGGAAAGGCTGTATCTGTCGAATGGGAAATATGTGAAAATCAATCTGGCCTCTTCCGGACAGCAGGAGGTCGTCTGGGTATTCAATCTCCTGTTTTATTATCTGGTCGAAGATAAGAAAGTCTTTTTGATTTTGGAAGAACCGGAGTCTCATCTCTACCCCTCTTCTCAGCAAACCATCGCACATATTCTTGCCGTAATGCTCAGTTGCGGGAACACGGGGATCGTGACAACACACAGCCCCTATATCCTCGGAACTTTTAATTATCAAATGATGGCAAATCAGGTGCCGGCGGCATACCATGAGCAGGTAAAAAAGCAACTTAACAAGCGAATGTGGATCAATGAAAAGAAGACAAATGCCTACTATATCCACGGTGGTACGATGGAATCCGCCATCAGGGAAGAGGATGGGCTGAAACTGATCAAAAATGAACTAATTGACGGTGCATCCAGTTCTATCAACGAGATGAGCGATTTCCTTCTTGGATTTCTGTTTTCTGAGGAGGAGTAACCTATGAGCCGTCAAATCAATATCAACGGGTGTAGGCCGTATCGGGAAGGAAGACACCAAACTTTTACTTCATCTGAGAAACGCTGTACCCATGTTGGGAAAAACATAGACCGGAACGAAGTCCGGCAGTTCAAAGTAGATGGAGAAGTGCTTCAAGCAGGTGATACAGACTCGCGGTGCGACTACCTGCTCTTAAACGACGAGAAGCAGTCGTCCTACTATATTGAACTCAAGGGATCGGATCTGAAAAAGGCGATCCAGCAAATCGAGGATACAATCAGTATGATCTCGCCTTCGATCCCTACATACACGATCTTTCGGCGCATTATTTACCGAACAGGTTCTCATAATGTGCATGACAGCGAAGTGACGTTCTGGAAAGGAAAAAACAAAGGCACTGCGATCATCAAAGAACGTATGTTAGAAGAAAACATCTAAACGATCTCCGCTCCCGGTTCACAGCACTCTGCTAAACACAACTGACCGATGGGATAACCCCATGGTCAGTTGTGTTTATTTCTCATCTAAGTTAAAAGCAAGAAAAGTTCACAAACGAGTCCCTCTTTTTTGCCCGGACGAGTTTACTTTCACTGGCACATGAGATATAATATAAGCAGAGATAAAGAAAACTTGATTTCTAAAGAATAGAAAGGGTGACTTATATGAACTTGGCAAAAATCTCTGCAAACGGTCAAATCACGGTGCCGGTAGAAATCAGGCGGCAGCTAGGTCTAAAATCTGGAGATAAAATCCTGTTCCTCCAAAATCAGAATGGGGAGATCGTTGTCAGCAACGCTTCCGCTGCGGCTATCCGAAAAGCACAGTCCGCCTTTGCCGGAGCTGCTGAAGCACTGGGCGTATCCGGCGAGGATGATATTCAGGCGCTTGTAGACGAAGCGCGTTATGGAAAGGGCCGGTAAAATGCGGATATTGGTAGATACAAACATTCTATTTTCCGCATTGGTCTTTCCCCAGTCCAAACCGGCGCGAGCGTTGCTCTACATCGCAGATAATCATGAAATTGTCCTGTGTGACCGCAACATCGCGGAATTGCGAGATATTCTCGGACGGAAAGCGCCAAAGTATCTCCCGGATGCGGAAGTGCTGCTGGCGGAGATGTCCTATGAGTTAATCCCTGCGGTAGACCATGCGGAAAAACTGATACGCGACGCAAAAGACCAGCCTATCTTAAACGCGGCTATCGTGTCAGGCGTGGATATGATCCTCACCGGCGATAAAGATTTTTTAAGCCTGGATATGGAACATCCAAAGTGCATGACCGTTGCACAGTTTCTTGAAAGTGAAGGCGTGGAGGATTAACCTCTGCGCCTTTTCACCTGACATGGAATGGGGCTGAAGTTTGCATAAAGATTCCCGGCTCGATGTGTTTACATCTGCTGCATCTCATTTTTGAGTCTACGCATAAGCAGGCGGCCTGGTTATTCTGGGCCGCCTGCTTTTTTGCGCGAAATGATCCTGCTGGTTCCGCCATTTGCCGTCATAAACTGGGACATCGACGGGGTTCCTCTTGTAATTACATGAATGCTGTGGTACCCTTAGCATATACATGCAGAAAACTTTGGAAAGAAAGGTGATCCCCATGTCTGAGCCGGAAAAGAAACGCGTGCGCCGCACACCCCAAGAGAGAGCAGCAGAAATTGACGCCAAAATTGAGAAGGTCAATGAAACGCTTCGGGCGCTGGAGAATAAAAAGCAAAGCGTGATTGCCACCTATGATGAAAAGATCAAGACCGCTAGTGAGCAGATTAAGACGCTGGAAGAAAAAAAGGCCGCCATTTTAGCCCCCAAGCCGCCGCGCAAGCCGCGTAAAACAAAAAAGCAGAAGATCCAAGAGATTGTGAATTTAGCCATGAAGAGCGGCATGAAGCCTGAAGATGTAGCAGCCCAGCTCGGTATCGAACTGGAAGACTGACTGAACACAATGAATTAACGTGCGCCGGGTACGGGGAGCATCCCCTTGCCCGGCGCATTTCTATGCCACGGATTGGCAATCGGATTTACTTCTCCGGGATTGCCTGCTTGTCTGAAGCACCATCTCTGCGGCATTGTGAATATTCCGGAAAACGTAAGCGAAGTGCTTCAAAGAAATATTCCTGATAACCGCAGCAAAAAATCTCATCCGGTGCGTATAGGCATGACGCCTGTTCATCCGTTTCGTTTTCTCGGCACCAGCCATTCCAGAGATTAAAGGCAAGCCGCGTCACTTTTCTGCTCGTCCCCGTCTGCCATCCCTTCTCTAAGCTGTCGAGACAGATACCGCGTGAGGCTGGGGACCAATCGAACAGATCAGAAAAATGCTGCCTTATTTCCGGGCAAAGCCCGCACAGGTAAACAAAGGATTTGAAATAGACGTCCACAGGCACGCCATTGCAGTTTGCCTGCTCAATACACCCCAAATAGAATTCTCGGTGCTGCTCATCTCGAAAACAAATGTCCAATTATATATTACCTCCCTTCATACGGCCCAAATACAGATACATGGATGCCAGTTCCTCGATGGCGGCATCTCGGCGTTTAAGCAGTGCGCGGGATGTTACATGCATCCTTTTTTGAAGTTCGGCCCAAGTAATCCCCTCAAAATAATGTGCGCGAATAACCTCTGCTTGTTTTGGCTCCAGTTGAGAAACATAGAATTCAAGTTTTTGAAGTGCGGCTTCTACCTCTGTCATCTCCTCAACGATTTCCCTCATCGTTTCATGATTTAAGTAGTTTTGCCTGTCCTGGTACTCCATTGCGATCCGCATAGTCTTATCAGAGATGTAACCCGCATGCCTGATGCCGTCGTCAATCGGCCTTGACAACGCCATGCCGCCAATCACGTCATCCCCCGTTACTTTGGGCGGGTGGCTGCATTCAAATTGCAGTAGGGCAAGTTTACGCTTTAGGTTTGGGTATTCCTTGAGATCCGCAATGACTTGTTTCCTCAAAGCCTCGTGATTATCTCTCTCTTTCACTATTTTCCCTTCCTTCCTACAACCGTAAACACACCGCGAAGACTAATTTCGGTTCAATGCAGCAGGGACGGACGGCGGCCCCCGACGCCAAATACGCGAAAAGGCCAATGCGCTATGTCCTAGAGATTGGTCATAGCACATCGACCTTTTACTATGCGGCAGCCTTATGATTTGGCCTCGAAATCGTTTTTTCATTTCCGCATCCTCCTATAACCGACACCATCCTCCTCTACCAATATCATTGTACGATTGACGGATGTAACCGGAAATGAAAGAACGCTGGAAAATAAATAATATTTTTGTCATTATTAACCGATTTTCGACGTTATTCGCTAAATCTATATCCCACTGAGGAAACAGTCCAAATACCCCTAACTTCATTGCCAAACAAATAAACTGGCTGTGCGAAAAAGTCGCACAGCCAGTTTATTTTGAGCCGCATAAAAGATGTTGCTCAAAAAACAGAAGCAGAAAGAAGTGCTATCCTTCCGCCTTCGCTGCCAGTCAACACAGATCCTTAGCCCAGTCCCGTACTTCTTCCAGTGACAGTTCATATCGGCTTCCCGCTACAACACCGTTACTGGATAGGTCAATAATCATGTAGCCGCCCAAATTATCAGGACTGATGCTATTACGGGATCTGCGGATCGTATAACCGGCCGCTTTCAATATCCGGCGGAGCGCTTGCTCCATAGAACCTTCCGTATGCATTGCAATACCCCCGTAGGCAATATTCCAAGCCAAACTACGCCATACTTCTGCCGTTTTCTTTTCCTATTATATCAAATAGGGAAAAAACTTCAACATGTCAATGCTGATCTGCTACAAAAAACACCGAACCCTCACTCGACTTTCTCATGTGGGTTCGGTGCTTTACAGCGTCATGGCTATGTCAGAGATAAATTTACGGATTACTTCAAGTTGGCGTGTGTTGCACTGATTTAACTGTTCATCAATACAGTTTCAGATATTATTTGTCCCTGTGGTTGCTATTTCCCAAAGCGGTATCCCGCGTGGGACACGGTTCGGATGTACTCAGGGTCCCTGGCAGTCAGGCCA
>ERZ1090869.1264-NODE-1265-length-11751-cov-14.989655_pt1 | contig 11751 bp, 5 predicted proteins | sample MGYA00478474_ERZ1090869 | MGnify/ENA primary metagenome ERZ1090869 (study PRJEB33644, sample SAMEA5815748) | chicken gut metagenome | biome: Chicken; feature: Gastrointestinal Tract; material: Caecum | place: Ireland | collected 2019-01-01 | study: A study of... | reverse complement strand
GCACCGCCTCGCACGTGGGCATCTGCGACGCCTCGTCGAAAATGACGATGTCGAACAGGTCGGGATCGGGCGCGAGATACTGCGAAACCGTGAAGGGGCTCATCATCATGCATGGCGCCACCACCTTCATAAGCTGAGGGATCTCGGCAAACAGGTTGCGCAGGTTCAGGCGCTTTACATTTCCGCTTGTCTGGCGGCGGAAAGTCATCAGCTCGAGGGCGAGCGGGCCTTCAGTCTCCTGCGATGGCAGGCGCGAGATAAGCTCGTGGCGGATCTTCGCCTTTGTTGCGGCAGCAAACTCCTCTGTCAGCATGGCGAACTTGGCCGCACTCTCATCAAGGAAACTTGCCGAAAATCTTGCCAGCTCCTCGTCGGCGGGAATATTGGTCTGCACAAAGTTGCGGTATACGTTCTTTCTGAAGGACGCAAGAATCTGTTCTCCGCTTATGCGGCCGCTCTCCATGGCGTCTGTTATAAACATAAGCCCCATGCCGTTGAGCTCTTTTGCCGTCTTTTTATAGGCGCACCAGCTGGGCAGCATGTCTATATTGTCTATCAGCGCGCCGCACTTGGATGTGTAGTAATCGAACACGTCTTCATCGGAGAACAGCGAAGAATCGGCATTGGTTATCTTGTTGAAGTATTCGCGGGCGGAGATAAACGCGCGGGCGGCAGCTATCACGCCCGATATGAGCGGTTTTGCATACCCGCCTGTTATGTGGTTGCACACGCTGTTGAACGCGTCTGCATTGTAATCCATGAACACCTGTGCGCACATGGCGTGCAGGTCGTACAGCGGCTTTAAAAATGCGTCGCGCTTTTTTTCGTTTATACTGCCGAGCGAAATGAAGTTCTGCGAAAGGTTGGTGTTGGAGCGTATCCTCCGCTCTGCCTGCCACAGCTCATACGCGCGCTTTACCCACTCAAGCTCCTCCTTTTCCTCAAGGCGGGTCTTTGCGCACTTGTTCAGCCGCTTTATAACGGCCAGCACCGTGCGCGAAGAGCGGTAATTTTCGCCCCAGTTTTCAAGCTCGCTTTCAAGGTCGGGGGCGTACCTGTCTATATCGGGCAGTGCGTTGAAGCGGGTGAGCCACAGTTTGCAAACGCTGTCGTACAGAACGTTGGCATTGTAGAATTTATAGAACTGCTCTTCGTCGCACGTGAAGAAGGCGTTCAGCGAACCGTCGCGCAAGGTGGTTGCTATCTTTATGAAATTATCGAGCTTGACAGGCGTGAAAGTGCTTATCTTCTGATTGAAAGTATCGAGGAACAGTCCGAGGTAGTTTTTAAGGTGCTTCAGCTCTGCCAGCACCACCTCGGCGGCGCACAGCACGGCATTTTTCACCTCGTCTGTGCAGTTGACGATATTTACGTTTTCAAAGGGCGAACGGTATACGCCGCCGCATTCCTTTGCCGCTATCTGCGCGGCGATAAGCATCTTTTCGCACTTTTCCAGCTTTTCCTTGGTCAAGCTGTCGTAAAAAGTGCTTTCGATGTTGACAAGTTCGGGCGCGGACTTGTTCTGCAGGTAATAAAGTATGCCTTCGTATACCGATACGCCCAGCCTGCGCTTTTTGTGCAGGGCGGCATACGGGCGGGCGAGCGATGCGCGCGTTTCGGCGATCTCGCTGCCCTCTTCAAGAAATTTTTCGTCTGAATACTCGTCTTTTAAAGACAGGGTATTTTCTATATCGCGCACGATGGCGGCTTTATCGGCAGACTTGCCGGAGGAAAATTCCATGCAGAATTCCCCTATGCCTATATCGCCGAGGCGCTTTTTTACCACCGACAGCGCAGCCTGCTTTTCTGCGACGAACAGAACGCGCTTGCCCGACGCTACGGCGTTTGCTATCATGTTGGTTATGGTCTGGCTTTTGCCCGTTCCGGGAGGGCCGTGCAGAACGAAAGAAGTACCCTTTGCCGATTCGGCTATTGCATCGAACTGCGAACTGTCGCAGGGGAGCGGCACAAGTATTTCGCACGGGTCGGCCGCGTCCTCGTTTTCGCCGCTCAGCTTGTTGCCCGCCAGCTTGTTGGTATTGGTAAGCAGGCTGGAGATGAGCGGATTGTTTTTATAGCGTGAGATATTGTTTTTTACGTCGCTCCACATGGCATAGCGGGCAAACGTGAACTGGGAGCAATATACGTCCTCGGTGACTTCCCACCCCTTGAGGTCTGCGGTCTTTGCGCGGAACAGAGCAAGCATTTCGGAAACGGACAGCTCCTTATCCTCCATGCCGCGTATATCTATGCCGAATTCCTGCTTTAAAAATTCAAGCAGGGTGGTGTTTACGGTGAGGTCTTCGCCCTTTTCCATTGTCACGCCCTGCTGTTTGGTGCGGCGGAGCGTTACGGGAAGGAGCGCGATGGGCGCGTATTTGAACTCCCTCTCGTCGTCGTGCTTCCACTTGAGAAAACCCATTGCAAGGCAGAGCGTATTGGCACCCACCTCCTCCTCGGCGGTGCGCGCCTTTCTTATCAGCGAAGAGGAATTTTCAGACAGCGTTGAAGAACTTTCGTACGAGCGCAGTATGCCCGAAGACATCTCTATTTCAATGAGCTCCCTAAGCGCCCGCACGCCTGCGCTGCCGCCGAAATAAGCTGCATCCTTTATGGGCGTCTGGTTGGGCAGTATGCTGAATTTATCGCCGCTTTCAAGCCCCGAATAGAACGACGCGAGGTCTGCGGTGACGATGTGTATGCAGTCGTGCCTGTACCTGAAGTTTAGCAGGTTGTTCTTGAGCGAAAGATCAAGAAGGCGGCGCTGCCACGTCTTTTCCTTTGAGGCGCCCTTTTCAAGCGCATACTTATCGGCGTCTATCAGCTCGCCGGGCTTCTGATCGTACGAAAACTGAGCTTCGCCCAGCAGTTCGTATTTGCCGCCCTGCTTTACCTTTATGGGTATGGGGAACACGCCGCCTATGCGGCAGCGCTTTACGTCTATGCATATTTCATAGTCGCCGTGCTTCAGCTGGCCTGCAAAATGCGAGCCGCTGGTGGTGAAGCTGGCGTTTTTATGGGAGAAGAGGTCTGACACGTCGAATATGGCAAGGTTGTTTACGCCTTCCTGAACATACTTTTCTATGACAGACATATCGTCCTGCACGGTGACGGTAAAACAACTTTCGTACAGCCATACGCCTGCCGCCACCCTGTCTTTGCCGAGCACTATGACGGGGTTTAGGCGGGCAGCTTCGAGGCAGGAGGCGTATAAAAGCGCCATTTCAAGCGGGGTAGCCGTTTTGGAAGAAATAACTTTTGTTATCGCCCCGGCACTGACAGGCCCCTCCATTGAAGGCTGTTCGGAATATTCCACATTCTGGTTTCTGAGCGCGGAATATATGGCCGCCGCCGCGCCGCGGACAGCGTTGCGGTCGTTGCCCGAGTACCCGCTCCATTCAGAGGAAAAGCCCCACGTTTTGAGCTGAAGCCCCGCCTCTGCAAGTATCTTCTGGCAGTCGGCTATCCTCGGGCGGACGAGCGACGCGAGCATCTCCGCATTACCTGTAAGTCCGCCCCAATAGTCTATGGGAAGGCACTCCACTTCGGCGGAAAGCCGGCACACTTCCGCCTTGCCGCTTGTGACCGTCACCGTTACGGCGCAGGGTTCAGGTTCTTCAAGCTCGGCAAGATATTTGGGATTGAGGATTTTATCGAGAGTGACCTCTACGCTGCTTTCGGGAGGAAGCTCTTTCACGTCCACGATTTTGGGAAGAATAAGCTGGGTTGTGCCCAAAACCGAAACGGTGAGATTTTCAACAGTGTTTTCGCCACGGTTAAACAGCCTGAACGCCGTAAACAACGGCATGCGGCAGTAAAATGTTGCGTAGCTTACATTGTTTAAAAGTTCGCCCTCTATTTCTATAGCATCGGCGAGTTGTTTAGCTTTTTTACTTGTTGCCATAAACTTTATTCAACCACCTGTATTTTTCCGAACTTTATATATTTTTTTATATTATACAACAATACGGCCGCCGCGGCAAGGGTATAGCCCCCAAAAAATGAGCAGGGCAATAAAAAATATTTGTTTCAACCGGACGGCGGCGCCGCGGAGCAAAAAGCGGCGCCGTCCGTAAAAATTTGAATTGGAGCGGCAATATGGCGCAAACAACGCGTTTACCCGCTGTTAACGTATTACGGCAAGCTCCTTTAAAGCGCGCGTGTAGGCAATATATTTTTCATTATCGGTCATATCCGAATCGGCAACCGCCACGGCGGTAAATTCAAGGCCCTTGCTTTCGTAAACGGTCATAAGGTTTATGCGCGTTTTTGAAATCTTGCCCGTTTCGCGTAAGATGTTGTAGTTCTTGCGCGAAAATTCCGCTAGGCGGGCTTCAGACGTTATTACCGCCTTAAGCCCCTTTACCGGCAACAGCCAGCCGGTCACCCTGCGAGGCTGCAGAAAGACAATATCCGCACCTTCGCAGCCGATTGACTGCATGTCTATATTCAGCTCGCGCGAAACAAATTCCACTATCTGGTTGGTATTGCGGTAATTCTGGTTGAGCGTATATATCTCTTTTTCCACGCACGACCAGTCCTTAAGGCCGCGGTAGGGCGTTATGTTCTGTTTGAGGTCGCCGAACACGTTGAAACGCGCCCTGTCGTTTACGTATTTGAGCACGTAGTACTCCCCTTCGGAGATGTCCTGACCTTCGTCTATGAACACAAAGGAATGTTTGGGCGAAAGGTCGTAGCCGAGCTTGCACAGCATCAGGCACAGTGCGTAGGCGTCTGAAGGGTACAGTTTTCCGACGGGCACGCCGAACCTTCTGCGCGCCCTTTTTACCGTTTCGCCATAGAAGAATCGGGCAACGTCCACACTGCTTTCGCACTTGCCTATCGCCACAAGGTTGCTTTCGCCGTGAAGAACATCTGCAAAGTCGCACACAGCGGAGAACAGGTCGCCTATCTCGCGCACGTAGCCCGAATTATGCTCTATTTCATGCTTGAGCGCCCTGCGCTTTTCTATGCGCTCGGCATAAGTGAGCACCTCTGTTCCGCCTATATTCATGCGGTAGCGCGAGAGGTCCGAGATCTCTTTGTCTACAGCCGCGTCGAGAGCGGCAAGGTCGGCAATGGCGTCCGCACATATCTTTTCGCTGTGGCGGCGTATATGTCGCAGCGCCTTGTAGAACGAGAGCAGCTGCCTGTAGAAGTAGCTGTAGGTATTCATTCGCTCGTCGGTGCGGCTGAGTTCAAGGAATTCAGTGACGTCTGCCACGCAGTTGAAAAGTTTGCGGAAGGGCTTTGTATAGTAAAGGCCCCCGCCCTCCTTCTCCTTTATTTCTCCCAGCACGCAGCGCCTTACGCGCAGCCCGGCGTTTTTGATTTTTTCGTACAATACCGTCTGCCGTCTGCCGTGTTCAAGCACCTCGTCGGCCATTTCGCGGCACTCTTCGGCGGCAAACATGCCGCGCACGCCGTCGTATATCTTTGCAAGCCGCTTTTCCACGTCTAAAATGTAGCTTTCCGAGTAAATGTACGCAAGGTACTCTTCAGGGGGCCGCTCGGAACGCTCTATACGGCCCTCTATATTTATGCCCTGCCCTGAGAGGAGAGCTGTGAAATAACTTTCTATTGTGCTCGTCTTTACCTTTTCAAGCTCGAGCACTGTTGAAAGCTCGTCTATAAAGGCGTTGAACGAATCGGAGGGGGTAATTACCAGCACGTCGCGCGGGCGCACCCCCTCGTTGTTGTACATGATATACGAAAGCCTGTGCAGCATTATCATCGTCTTGCCGCTGCCGGCTATGCCCTGAACTACGAAGCGGCTGTCTTCGGGCAGGGTAATTATTTCGTACTGCTTTTCCTGGATAGTATCTATTATGTCGGTTATGCCGCTCTTTTCTTTGCGGCTCTTAATAACTTCGCGCAGGAACGGGTCGAAGATTATCTCTTCATCCCTGCCGCCTATCTCCTCTTTGGAAAGGTAGTCCTTTACCGAAAGGTACTCGTTCTGCATGTCGACTACTTTGCCGCTGCGCGTTCTTATCGCCCTGCGAAGAATGAGTTTATAGTTATAGTCGTTAATTTTAAAATTTACACGGCTCTTCTGGTAGTACCTGCGCGCAAGCGGCGCGCGCCAGTCCACTATCTCCAGCCCTTCGTCGCCGCGCTTGCCTATATAGTAGCTGTTGTAGCCTTCCTTATCGTCCACAACATCCATGCGGGCAAAATACGGCTCGTCGAAAAAGGGTTTATATGTCTCTATTTTGGCGCGCGTGGCATTTATTTCGGCCTTGAGAGCCATAACCTTTTTATAACTTTCGGCATTGTAGTCGGGATCGGCAGATATTTCTGTGATCTCCTGCTTTGCGGAATTTATTACCGCCTTTAATTTGTTTATATAAATCACGCGCAGCATAAGCATGACCGCGTTTATATGCTCGCGCTCATACGCTGTCTGCTTATCCGCATCGAGCAGGTCAAGGAAGAAATGCTTATCAGGCTCCTTATGCGGGTCGATTATTTTTTTTATTTTATTAAAGTCAGCCATGCAAGCCCCAAAAACAAAACACACCAATGCACATGCCCGTGTGCGCGCAAAAATGCCTAAAATGAAAGTCCTCTCTCAAAAAGCGCAATCAATTGAGCAGTGCATTGCAAAAACAGTACGAACAAATATTTCAGATAGTTTATTATAGCATACAGCACAAAAAAAATCAAGACCCCTTTAAAAAATTGACATACCCGCACAGGCATATACGCAAGGCTTCCGAACATGCAGGTTTTTAATATTATTTAAATGCTTTGCCAATATATATTGTAAAATATATACATGTTTTGCATATTTATATTTGATTTTAAAAACAGAAGAAAAAATAAAAAGAGTGTAAAGCAATTATAACTTTACACCCGTAAGCTTAAAAAATAAAATTCAAATTATTTTTTTAGTTTATTTTTGATGCACGCCTCGTACGTGAGAACGGTGGCGGCAACGCCTACATTAAGACTGTCGCACTTGCCCAGCATAGGTATTGCGATCATGCTGTAATCCCCGTCGTACCACTCGCGCGCAATGCCGTAGCGCTCGCTGCCCAGAATGAGCGCGGCATTTTTTCCGAACGGCTCGTCGTAATAGAACTTTTCCGCGCGGGTATCGGCAAGGTACACGGTGAAACCGTGAGCTCTAAGCCAGCTGCGGCACTCCTCCACCGTAGAAAATTCAAATGTTGGCACGGTGAGTACGGCGCCCTGGCTTGACTTTATAAGTTTGGGGTGCGTCATGCGCACCTTGCGGTTGCAGAAAAATACGGCGTCGGCACCCGCCCCGTCAGCCATGCGGAGCATTGTGCCGGCATTGCCGGGAATTTCTACGCCGTCTATGACGAGTATAACGGCCTTGGGGGGCGGGGCAAAGTCTGCTATGCCGCGCTGCGGCAATGCGGCAAGCGCCATTATTCCGTCAGGCTGCCCCTTTTCAGAAATCTTTTCGTACGTCTTTGCCGATACGGAAAAGCGGTCGGGCGTCTTCGTAGACAAATTTTTTATAAGTTCGGCAACCTCCGGCGTGCGGATATGTTCGGGGCAGACGACAAGACATTCTATATGCGTTCCGAATTTTAGGCACATAGAGGCAAGCCAGATTCCCTCCGCCACAAACAGCTTCTGCGGGTTGGGCTTAGTGTTGGAGATAACTCCCTTTATGCGCTTGATTATGCCGTTGTGTTCGCCTATCGGCTGAAAAGACAAATCGTTTAAAAGTTGTTCAATATTTACCATATGTAAGAGATTTCTCCACTGCGCTAACGCTTCGGTTTGCGGTTTCCCGAAGGGAACCCTCCGCAAAGTAGCGTCGCTTACGCTCATCTGCCGTTTTCCGCAAGCGGAAGGCCTTCTGCCGTTTCCACGCTATGCGCGGAGCCTCGGCAGAGTGTCGTCGGTTTCACCTCCTCGCGCGGCAGGGCGGCACCTTGTTCGCGCACGCGAAATTACAACAAATTAAAATTCGAGAAGATTGAGTCCGATGTCCTGCGAAAACTTTCTGTCTATCCTTCCCTCCGAAACGGTAATCACCATTTCACAGGTTGCAGAAACCACAGCACGGTTGAGGTGTCCGCCGAATACCCTGCCATCGCCGTCGGCCGCACTCATGTGCAGGTGGGAATAGAACTTGCCGTCCATTTCGGTGACGAGACCTGAAAGCGAAACTATCTCGTAATCGCCCTTGAAGTTATTCGATTTATAGGTCTTGCTTTCGGGCGAGAATACGCCCACCGTAAAATCGCCCACCGCGCCGATGGCAGATACGGAGGCAAGCACTATGCCCTCCTTTTCGCACACGGCTTTAAGCTGTTCGCAGATCTCTTCGCCCCTGTCTATACGGACGATGACTTTATCTGAAAATACGCGGTATTCCATAAAAACGCCTCCGGATATTTAAATTGCCGCCCGCGCAGGCTGCTGCCTGCGCGGGCGGCACGTTAATTATAGATTTATTTGCAAAAAACCCCATTGTTCTTCGGCTGCGCCGAAGGCATTGAAAAATGCGATAATGCGAGCAAGACGAGGCGCGCGAGTATGGCCGACGGGAGTTTACACAGACGTAAATGACCGAGGCCACACGCAGCGCAACAATGTATTGCGATGCAAAAGCGCATTTTTTATTCCCACTCTATCGTTGCAGGAGGTTTACTGGTTATATCATACACTATCCTGTTTGCGTGGCGCACTTCGTTTACTATGCGGTTGGAAATTATTTCAAGCACGTCGTAGGGTATGCGCGCCCAGTCTGCCGTCATGGCGTCTACCGAAGTGACGGCGCGGATGGCGATGACGTTTTCATATGTGCGGAAGTCGCCCTGCACTCCCACCGTTTTGCTGTTTGTTATAACGGTGAAGTACTGCCATATCTTGTCGTCAAGGCCGGCCTTGGCTATCTCCTCGCGCAGGATATAATCGGAATCGCGCAACGTTTCAAGTTTTTCCTCTGTGACTTCACCCATAATGCGTATGGCAAGCCCGGGGCCGGGGAAGGGCTGGCGCATTACAACGTTTTTAGGGAGCCCCAGCTCGAAGCCGACTTTGCGCACCTCGTCCTTAAAAAGGTCGCGGAGCGGCTCTATTATCTCCTTGAAGTCGACAACGGAAGGCAGCCCGCCCACGTTGTGGTGGCTCTTAATTACGGCAGACTTGCCCTTTCCGCTCTCTATCACGTCGGGGTAAATGGTGCCCTGAACGAGGTAGTCGACCGCGCCTATCTTTTTGGAAATCTTTTCAAACGAGCGGATGAACTGCTCGCCTATTATCTTGCGCTTTGTTTCGGGATCGGAAACGCCCTTCAGCTTTTCAAGGAATACGGCGCCGTCGTCCACCTTTATAAGGTTCATGCCGAGGCCGTCTTTGAACACCTTCATCACCTCGTCGGCCTCGTACTTGCGTAAAAGCCCGTGATCGACGAATACACATGTGAGCTGATCGCCCACAGCCCTGTGAATGAGCGTTGCCGCAACGGCGGAATCTACGCCGCCCGACATGGCGCACAGCACCTTTTTATCGCCTATCTTCGACTTAAGTTCGGCAACCTTTTCGGCAACAAAGCCCGACATAGTCCAGTCGCCGTGCGCGCCGCACACGCTGTATAAAAAGTTGCGCAGCATTTTCGTGCCGTATTCGGTGTGCTGAACTTCGGGGTGGAACTGCACGCCGTATATTCTGCGCTCAATGCTGCCGAAGGCTGCATAGGGGCAGTTATCGGAACGGGCTATCATGTCAAACCCTTCGGGCAGGCAGGTGATCCTGTCTGTATGGCTCATCCAGCAGACAGACGTTTCGGGAACGCCCTCGGTGAGCGGGCTGCTTTTGCAGTAAACTTCCGCCTTGCCGTATTCAGAGGTAGAGGCGCGCTCCACCACGCCGCCCAGAAGGTGCGCCGTGAGCTGGCAGCCGTAGCAGATGCCCAGAACGGGTATGCCGAGATCAAAAATTTCAGGGTCGACCTTGGGGCTGCCTTCATCATATACGCTGTTGGGGCCGCCCGTAAATATTATGCCTATGGGGGCGTACTCCTTTATCTTTTCAATAGCCATGTCGCACGGCACGAGGTCGCAGTATACGTTCTGCTCGCGCACGCGCCTTGCAATAAGCTGGTTGTACTGACCGCCGAAGTCAAGTACCAGAACTCTTTCGCGCTGCATATATCAAGTATTTCCTTATAAGTAATTTATTTCGCCCGCGGGCGACTGAATTTGCGGTAAAATATGTTACGGCGGAAGCAATTCAATTACTTCCGCCTGTAAAAAGCCTTTATTTATGCCCTGCTCAGTTCTTGGGCGAGTAGTTGGGCGCTTCCTTGGTGATGCTTATATCGTGGGGGTGCGATTCGGTGAGCGAGGCCGACGTCATCTTTACGAACTGCGCCTTGGTGCGGAGCTCATCGATGTTATGCATGCCCGTGTAGCCCATGCCCGCGCGAAGGCCGCCCATAAGCTGATAGATTATATCTGCAAGCGCGCCCCTGTAGGGAACCCTGCCCTCTACGCCTTCGGGAACAAACTTCTTTGCGCCGGCCTGGAAGTACCTGTCCTTGCCGCCGCGCGCCATTGCGGGCAGCGAACCCATGCCGCGGTAAGACTTGAACGACCTGCCCTGATATATCTCGAGCTCGCCGGGGGACTCGGTGGTGCCGGCAAACAGCGAACCTATCATTACGGCCGCGCCGCCCGCGCCTATCGCCTTGACGATATCGCCAGAGTACTTCACTCCGCCGTCTGCAATGACCTTTTTGCCCATTTTATCGGCCTGTTCGGCGCAGTCCATAACGGCTGTGAGCTGGGGCATGCCTATGCCTGCAACTATACGCGTGGTGCATATGGAACCGGGGCCCATGCCTACCTTTACCACATCGGCGCCCGCGTCTATAAGCGCCTTTGTTGCGGCAGCCGTAACAACGTTGCCTGCAACAAGCGGAAGGTTGGGGAATGCCTTTTTGACCTTTGAAACGGCAGCAATTATACGCGAGTTATGGCCGTGAGCGGAGTCGAGAACGACGATATCCACCTTGGCAGCCACAAGTGCGGCGACCCTGTCGAGCACGTCGGGCGAGTCGCCTATTGCTGCGCCGGCAAGCAACCTGCCGTTTACGTCCTTTGCGCTGTTGGGGTACTGAATGGCTTTTTCGATATCCTTTATGGTGATAAGCCCCTTAAGATAGCCGTTTTTATCTACGATGGGGAGCTTTTCTATTCTGTGCCTGCCCAAGATCTTCTGGGCTTCGGCAAGAGATGTGCCCTCGGGCGCGGTAACAAGGTTTTCCTTTGTCATCACGTTTGCTATGGGCTGTTCGAAATTGGTCTCAAAACGGAGATCCCTGTTTGTGAGTATACCCACAAGCTTGCCGCCTTCGGTAATGGGCACGCCGCTTATGCGGTACTTTTCCATAAGCGCTACTGCAGCCTTTACAGGCTCGTTAGGGGTAAGGAAGAAGGGGTCGGTTATAACGCCGTGTTCGCTCCTTTTTACCTTGTCTACCTGCGAGGCCTGCTCCTCTATAGCCATGTTCTTGTGGATTATGCCAACGCCGCCCTCTCTTGCCATAGCAATGGCAAGCTTGCTTTCCGTAACGGTGTCCATTGCGGCGCTTATGAGGGGTATATTGAGTTTGATGCCCGGTGCAAGCACTGTGCTGAGATCTACCGTAGAGGGCAACACATCGGAAGCCTGCGGTATGAGCAGCACGTCGTCGAAAGTCAACGCTTCTTTGACTATTTTACTCATTTATCCATCTCCTGTATACAATATATATAAGTG
>ERZ1090869.1255-NODE-1256-length-11837-cov-7.326515_pt1 | contig 11837 bp, 8 predicted proteins | sample MGYA00478474_ERZ1090869 | MGnify/ENA primary metagenome ERZ1090869 (study PRJEB33644, sample SAMEA5815748) | chicken gut metagenome | biome: Chicken; feature: Gastrointestinal Tract; material: Caecum | place: Ireland | collected 2019-01-01 | study: A study of the... | reverse complement strand
CCGCAAAGCCCCCCGTGCCGTCTTGAGACACAGGGGGCTTGGGAAGGATAAAAACAAAAACAGAAAAAGTCCGGACCTCTCTCCCACAGGAGAAAGATCCAGACTTGTGCTTGTGGTGCACCAAGGCAATCTATATCCGAACTTTTTTCCTTTGTCGCGGCTTCGGTAGCCTCGCCGAAAGAAATGGTCTCCGTCCCTTCTTTGTAGTTGAAGGTAATCAGCACTTTATCGTCATAGAGGTAAATAGCATTGATGAAGGTGTCAATCAGCGCCTGCCGCTGTTCCTTTTGGGACAGGTCCAGTTTGCGGAAGTGCAGCAGCCAGAAGCGGACGAATTCCTCCTTCATCACAGGCTTGGCCAGTTTCTCCTCGGCGATTTTGGTTTCCAGATCCTTCTTCTGCGCCTCTAGGGCTTCTAAACGTTCTTTGGTGGAACTGGTCAGGATGCCGGCCTGGATGGCGTTGAGCATATTCTGGATGCCGGTCTCGGTCTCCCGCAGCTGCTTCTCATAGAGGGGCAGGCTGGTGCTCTCTTTGTTTTGCAGCTCCATGACCGCCGCCACGAGGGAATCAATGACCGTGTTGTCCCGGATCAACTTCATGGTTTCGTTGACCACCAGATCTTCCAGCCACTGCTTGCGGACGGTTTTCTTAGTGCAGGTCTTTCTCTTCTTGGCGGCTGCGCACTTGTAGTAGCGGTGCACGTCACCGGTACGGCTGGTGCCGCTCTCACCGAACATCAGCGCGCCGCAGTGACCGCAGAATAGCTTGGTTGTCAGAAGATAGTCGTCCTCTGCCTTGCGACGGGCAGGGGCCTTTTTGTTTTTGGCCATCTTCTCCTGCACCTCCTGGAACAGTTCGGCTGAAACAATCGGCGGGATGGCATCCGTAATCAAAATATCGCGGTATTTCAGCTCGCCGATGTACCGGCGGTTGTTCAGCATATGCTGGACGGTGTTGTAGGTCATGGGGCCGCCGCGCGGGTTTTTGATATGGCGCTCGTTAAGCCAGTCCCGGATCTCTGTCATGGTTGCACCTTCATTGTAACGCTTGAAGGCTTCCGCGACAAAGGGAGCTGTAAGGGAATCAGGCTGAAAGCGCTGCTCTGCATCAATGACGTAACCGATCGGGACAGCCCCGCCGTTATACTTTCCTTTAAGCGCATTTTCAGTCATCCCACGCACGACCTTCTCAGACAGGTCGGCGGAATAATATTCGGCGTAACTTTCCAGCACCGACTCCAGGATAATACCCTCCGGCCCGTCCGAGATGACCTCGGTGGCGGACATCAGCTTGACACCATTCTTTTTGAGCTGCGTCTTATAGCGGGCACTGTCATAGCGGTTGCGGGCGAAGCGGTCCAGTTTCCAGACCAGGACCATGTCGAACAGCTTGCGTTCGCTGTCCTTGATCATCTGCTGAAACTGGGGCCGGTTGTCCGTCTTGGCCGAGATGGCGCGGTCGATGTAGTGCCGCACCACGGTGATGCTGTTCTTCTCGGCATAGGCGGTGCATTCGCGGATCTGGCCTTCGATGGACTCCTCTCGCTGATTGTCGGAGGAGTAGCGGGCGTAGATAACGGCGGTCATGGCGGGGCCTCCCTTCGGATGAATGTTCAGTTACAGCAAACTTTCGTATAACGTGTATACCATATCTTGTGACGTAATGCAAGTCATTTTTTCACAAAAGCCAAAAGATATGCGGCTTTTGTGGCGAAAAACTGCGGCAATCTGGATTGTTTTTGTCAAACTCGCCAAATTGAAGCTCTGAAAAGCATACAACTTGACGAAAGGCCCTCTGTTTTGAAGGGTCTTTTCCTTTTTGAATGTCGCAAATCATTTCGTGGACACTCCCGTGGGAACATGGTACACTGAATGCGTCCAAAGGGTACATACAAAAGAGCGTATCGTTGGCATCTTTTGTATACATCGCCTTTGGACGCGCAGTAATCGGATTCAAACAGCCTGCGGCTGTATGGATACACGGTATCACATTCATTGATGGAGGTAATCAAGTATGAAGAAGATCATCCTGCTTTGCAGCAACGGTATGTCCACCAGCATGATGGTGGCAAAGATGAAGGAAGCCGCCAAGAAGGCCGGCTATGACTGCACCATCGCAGCCTACGCCCTGTCTGCCGCCAGCGAGGTGGCCGCCGATGCCGACTGCATCCTGATCGGACCCCAGGTCAAACACAAGCTGGGCGAGGTGCAGGCTGCCTGCCCCGGCGTCCCCGCCGCCCCCATCGACATGAAGGACTACGGCATGATGAACGGCGCCGCCGTCCTCAAGGTCGCCCGCAAGATGATGGGCGACTTGTGATGCAGCCCTGATTCCACACACTGAATTGGAAGGGAGAACAACTATGGAGAAATCCAATCTTTTGGATCGTCTGACCGCGGCGTCAGACAAGATCAGCGCCAACAAATATTTGCAGGGCATTTCTCAGGGCGTTATGACGGCGCTGCCCTTTATCATCGTAGGTGCATTTGGCAGCTTGTTCCTGGGGCTGCCCATCCAGCCCTGGCAGGACTTCATTGCGGCCACCGGCCTGTCCGGCTGTCTGAATATGGCGGTGAACGCCACCACCAATATGCTGGGCGTCATCATCACCTATACCGCCACCCGCTGCTTTGCGGAAAAGTTTGAGGTGGATTGCAAAATCATCGGCTTTTTCGGTGTGATGTTCTACCTCACCCTGCTGCCCTCTGCTGCCACGGAAGACGGCACCGCATACCTGGCCTATGATTACCTGGGCACCAAGGGTATGCTGCTGGGCCTGCTGCTGGCACTGGTGACCGTAAAGATGTACAAATTCATTACCGACAAAAACATCACCATTAAGATGCCCGAAGGCACCCCTCCCTTTGTGGCAAACTCCTTTGTTGCGCTGATTCCCGCCTTCCTCATTATGCTGGTGGCCATCATTGTCCGCCTGATCTTCTCTCTGACCCCCTTTGGCAGCGCCTTTGACCTGATTTATGTGGTGCTGCAGACCCCGTTGAATGCGCTGGTGGGCAACAACATCTGGTCGGAGGCCATCATCATGGCGATTTCCAACCTGGTGTTTGCGTTCGGCATCCATCCCGGTTTTATCACCGGCTTGCTGGCCCCCATTCTGTTCGGCCTGGACGGCATGAACCAGGCTGCTTACGCTGCTGGCGAAGCCATCCCCAACACCATCGGCATGGCCTTCAACTACATCACTACCATCGCGGTTGTCTACCCGGCCATGGCAATTCCTCTGCTGGTGCTGTGCAAGTCCAAGCAGCTGAAAACCGTCGGCAAGATTTCTGTGGCGCCCGCCTTCTTTGGCATCTCTGAGCCGCTGGTTTTCGGTCTTCCCGTTGTGTTCAACCCGGTGATGATGATCCCCTGGATTTTTGTTCCCTCCATCAATATGATTCTGGGTTACTTCGCTATGTCTTCCGGACTGGTGGCCAAGTGCATCGGCGTCACCGTCTTTAATGTACCCATGGTCTTTACTGGCCTGATGAACGGCAGCATCAGTATCGCCGTTATGGAAGTAGTCCTTTTCCTGCTGGACTGCCTGATGTTTGCGCCCTTTATCCTGGCGCAGGACCGCAAGTGCCTCAAGGAAGAGCAGGAAGCCGCAAAGAGTGAATAACACTGCAGGACAGGAGGCAAATACAATGAAAGGTTTGTGTTTCAACCCTTATCTGCCCAGTTGGGAGTATGTCCCGGACGGTGAGCCCCACGTGTTTGGCGACAGGCTGTATATTTACGGTTCCCACGACAAGTGCGGTGGCACGCGGTACTGTGAGGAAAACTACGTCTGCTGGAGTGCTCCGGTAGATAATCTTGCAGACTGGCGTTACGAAGGCGTCATTTACCGCAAGGATCAGGATCCGCTGAACACCGATGGAAAGATCGACCTCTATGCCCCCGATGCCGCCCAAGGTCCAGACGGCAGGTATTATCTTTTCTATGCTCTGTGGCTGAGCGGTACCGTCAGCGTAGCTGTCAGCGACAGCCCGGCAGGACCCTTCGACTTTTATGGCCATGTCCACTACCCGGACGGCAGCCCCGTGGACGGCGGCGTCCGCTTTGACCCCGCCATCCTGGTGGAAGAAGGGGGCAACTATCTCTACTATGGCTTCTGTCCCCCGGGACATTTCCCGGACATGGGTCCCAACCCCAATCTGGGGGCCTACATGGTCCAGCTGGAAGATGACATGCTGACCATCCGCACCCGGCCGGTCTGCGTGGCCCGGGGCTACGAGGGCAAAGACGGGACCGATTTTGAGGCACACCCCTTCTTCGAGGCCTCCAGCATCCGCCACTACGGCGATCTGTACTACTTTGTTTATTCCAGCCTCCAGGGACATGAGCTGTGCTACGCCACAGCGGCCACGCCCCAGGGACCCTTCGCCTACCGCGGCGTCATCATCTCCAACGGAGATATCGGCTATAAGGGCAGCATGGAAGCCCGACGCCATCGTCCACGACTTCGCCGGCATCGCCGGCGCCATCGCCGCCGACGCCCTGCATGTCCCCAACGTGATGCTCTACACCAGCTACCCCTCCAACGACAGCTACTCGGTGGCAGCAGGGTTTGAGGGCGTCCCCGCCGACCACCCCCTCCGCAAGGCCGCCGATGAAATCGCAGAGGGCTTTGTCCAGAAGTACGGCTGCCGCAAGATGACGGTAAAGGAAATCTTCGAGGGCCACGGGGATTTCAACCTGGTGATGATGCAGAAGAAGCTGGTGCCCCACAGTGAGACCTTTGGGGACGACTTCGTGTTTACCGGCGTCCAGATCGGCAAACGCACCGCCTTCGGCAGCTGGAAGGCCCCCGCCAATGGCAAGCCCCTGCTGTACTCTTCCCTGGGCACCGCCTTCAACAACTGGCCCGAATACTACCCGATTCTGTTTGACGCCGTCCGTGACCTGGACATCAACGTCTTTGCAGCCCTGGGCTCCATCGACCCCGCCAGACTGAAGGACATCCCCGCCAACGTGGAGGTGGGCCAGATGGTGCCCCAGCTGGACATTTTGTCCCAGGCATCGGTGTTCATCACCCACGCCGGCATGGGCGGCACCGGCGAGGCCATCTACTACGGTGTCCCCATGATCGCCATCCCCCAGATGGAGGAGCAGGCCATCACCGCACGCCAGATCCAGAAGCTGGGCCTGGGCACCGCCTTCCTGGACAAGAACGCCATCACCAGCGAGAGCCTCAAGGCCGCCATTGTAAAACTGCTGACCGAGCCCTCCTACAAGGCCACCGCCGCAGAATTCAGTGCAGATATGAAGAGTCTGGGCGGCGCCGCTGCCTCGGCGGAGGCCCTGCTGCACTTCCTGAACCACTGACGCCATTTCCCTCTGCCCCTGTTTGCCAGGGCAGGTACTTCTTTTCCGCAATGCCCCGCCTGACCCCAGGCGGGGTATTCTCAAAACACAAGGAGGACAGATCATGACCACATTCCCCAAAGATTTTCTGTGGAGTTCCTCCACAGCGGCCACCCAGATTGAGGGCGGCTGGAACGCCGACGGTAAAGGGGAGTCCATCTGGGATACCCTGGTCCACGACGGCACCGGGCACATTGCCCACGGCGAGAACGCCGACACTTCCATTGACTTTTACCACCGTTGGCGGGAGGACGTGGCCCTGATGAAGCAGATGGGCCTCAAGGCCTACCGGTTTTCCATCAGCTGGCCCCGGGTGCTGCCCGAGGGGATTGGCAAGGTGAATGAGGCCGGCATCCGGTTTTACCAGGATCTCTGCGACGAGCTGCTGAAAAACGGCATCCAACCCCTGGTGACCCTCTACCACTGGGACCTGCCCACCGCCCTTTACCGGCAGGACGGCTGGAAGAACCCCGCCAGCCCCGACTGGTTTGCCGAGTATGCAGACGTTGTCTCCAAGGCTCTGGCGGGCCGGGTACAGTACTGGCTTACCTTCAACGAGCCTCAGATGTTCTGCGGCCTTGGCCTGGTGGTAGGGGTTCACGCCCCCTTCGAGCACAACGATGACGCGGCCATGATGGGCATCACCAAACACATCCTGCTGGCCCATGGCCGGGCGGTACAGGTGCTGCGGAAAAACTGCCCCGGCGCGAAAGTGGGCATGGCCCCCACCGGGGACTGCTGCCTGCCCAAAGATGACTCCCCCGAGGAAGTGGAAAAGGCCCGGCAGAAATCTCTGTCTGAGTATCCGGGGTACATCATGTCCAACACCTGGTGGGCCGACCCGGTGTTCCTGGGGCAGTATCCCGTCTGGGCCAAGGAAAAGTTCGGCGACCTACTGTATCCTATGACAGAAGAAGAGTGGGCCCTGGTGTCCCAGCCGTTGGACTTCTACGCCTACAACTGCTACCAGGGCACGGTGGACCTGGTGCCTGACCTGTCCAAATACGACGCTTACGCCTACCAGGGCAGCCCTCAGACGGCGGCGGCCTGGAACATCACCCCCAAGGTCCTGTACTACGCCAGCAAGTTCTGGTTTGAGCGGTACCATCTGCCCATCCTGATCACCGAAAACGGCTACTCGGGGCTGGACTGCGTGATGCTGGACGGCAAGGTTCACGACCCCCAGCGGATTGACTTCCTCCACCGGTACCTGCGGGAGGTGGCCCATGCCATCGCCGACGGCATCCCGGTGATCGGCTACTCGGTGTGGAGCCTCTTCGACAACTTCGAGTGGGCGGCAGGCTACAGCTGCCGCTACGGTCTGATTTATGTGGATTATCCCACCTTGCAGCGCACCGTCAAGGATTCCGGCTGGTGGTACCGGGATGTGATTGCCGCCAATGGGGAGAATTTGTGAGGAAGCGCGCAGCTATGGCATTTGCCGAGACGCCGCCCGAATTCTGGGAGAAGTAAACCGCCCGTTCCTGCGCAGAATAGCCAATCCGACACGGCATTTTTTGTCAAAACAGCAAAAGCGCCGCATACAAACAGCAATTTGCGTCTTTCATGGCGGCAAAGAATTTCATGGAAAAAATGTCCTGCACCTGATACACTTATAACATAAGAAAACAAGCAGACGAAAGGAGCTGGATGGAATTGAAGATCATTTTTCGGGCGGATGATCTTGGCTTCAGCGAGGCGGTCAACTATGGCATCCGCAAGGCCGTCGTGGATGGGGCCATCACCTGTACCGGCCTGATGCCCAACATGCCGTATGCGGCCGCCGGCTACGCGCTGGTCAAGGACACCGGCGTTGAGGTGGGCCAGCACACCAACATCTGTGTGGGCCGGCCGCTGACCGACCCGGCCCGCATCCCCTCCCTGGTGCAGCCAAACGGTGAATTCTGCACCAGCCGCGAAATACGCGCCCGCAAGGCAGACACCATCGTCCTGGAGGAAGCGGAGCTGGAGATCCAAGCGCAGCTCGACCGCTTCCGCGCCATCACCAGGCGGGACCCCGCCTATTTCGAGGGGCACGCGGTCATGTCGCCCAACTTTTTCCAGGGGCTGAAGAACGTGGCTGCCCGCAACGGCCTGCTCTACTGCGACCCGGCGGACCCGCAGTGGTCGGCAGAACACGGCATCCAGTGCTCTGCCTTCTACCGCCTCGACGCGCGCGGCCTCTATGATGTGCGCAAGTTTGTTTTTGAGGACGAGGCCCAGCTGCGCGGCAAGGAATGCCCGGTACTGGTCTTTCACCCGGGGTGGCTGGACCAGTATCTGCTCGACCACTCCTCTTATACCCTTATCCGCCCGATGGAGACCGATTTTCTGTGCAGCCGGGAGCTGAAAGATTGGCTGTCCGCCAACCGCGTGGAGCGGACCACCTTCGCCCGCCGGGCCGCCGAAGTGAAAAAGGAACGGGAAGAACGTCATGCTTGACAGCAACCTCATGAGCCTGCTCTCCCTTTTGTCGGAGAGCGATTATCTCACATCCCAGACGCTGGCTGTCAAAAGCGGCGCCAGCAGCCGCACGGTGCAGACCCGCATCGGGCAGCTGCGCGCGGAACTGGAAGGACATGGCGCGGCCATTGAGTCCCGGCACCGCCACGGCTACCGCCTTCAGATAAACGACCGCGATGCCTTCGAGGCATGGTATCATGAAAACCGTCACGCCCTGATGGACGCCATCCCGGATTCTGCCGAGGAACGGTTTCGCTTTTTGCTGGTGCGGTTCCTGGATGGCGAGAGTTATTATAAACTCGAGGACCTGAGCGCGGAGCTATATGTCTCCAGCAAAACCCTGTCAGCAGAACTCAAGCAGGTAGAGTTTGTGCTGGAGCATTACGGCATTGCCCTTCAGCGCAAACCCCATTACGGGGTGCGTGCTCATGGCAGTGAATTTGACCGCCGGCGCTGTTGTATGGATTATCTGGTCCAATCGGATAATCCTTTCTTTGCAGACCGGCGCAGCCAGGTGGATATGCTGCCCAAGATCGGCGAGGTGCTGCTGGACGTCATGCTGCGGCAGAGGATCAAGTTCGCAGAGGCGGCCTTCCAAAACATTGTTGTCTACCTGTATGTAGCCTCCCTGCGCAGCGGGTCAGGCCATTTGGCAGCGGCAAAGCCCGGCGAACTGGCCCAGGTGCAGGCCATGCCCGAATACCAGGCCGCTCTGATGCTGATGGATAAGCTCCGCCAGGCGGGCATCGAAATTGCGCCGGAACCGGCCGAGACGATGTACATCGCCATTTACATCGCAGGACGGCGCAGCCTGGGGGAGGGCAGCCGGCCGCAATCCAGCCCGATGGTGCAGGAAAATGTCAGCCGCCTGACGACCATCCTGCTGGACTGCGTACAACGCGTTTACAACCTGAATTTCCGCGACAACCTCAACGTGCGCATCTCGCTGTACAATCATATTACGACCTTTAATATCCGCATGAAATACAATATCCAGATGGAAAACCCCATCCTGGATGAGATCAAGCAGAACTATCCCTTCGCTTTTGCCATGGCGCAGCGGGCCATGGCCGAATACGAAACATTCTACGGCAAGCCGGTGCCTGAATCCGAGACGGGTTACTTTGCCATCATTCTGGAGATGGCGTTGGAATCCCTCAAGGTCCAGATCGAAAAGAAAAACATCCTGTTGGTCTGCATGACCGGCAAGGCCAGCAGCCGGCTGTTGGCCTTTCGCTTCCGTAACGAATTCGGAGTCTACATCGACCGACTGGACGTGTGCAGTATGTACGAATTCGAACACTACGACTTACGCCAGATCGATTACGTCTTTACCACCGTGCCGCTGCAGACAGCCGCCGCCGTCCCCATCTATCAGATCAGCAACTTCCTCGACGCCAGCGACGTGCCGCAGGTCCGCAGGCAGCTGGAACTGGGCAGCGTCAACTTCCTGAAAGACTACTACCGTCCCGAGCTGTTTTTTCCTCATGTCCGAGGGAGTACACGGGAGGAAGTCATCCGGGAACTCTGCCAGATGATGGAGCAGGTCTACCCCCTGCCGGAAGGCTTTTACGAATCGGTGCTGGAGCGCGAGGCGATGGGCGGCACCGACTTTGGCCACCTGGTGGCCATCCCGCACCCGGCTGACAACCTGGTTAACGAGAATGTGGTTTGTGTCGGCATTCTGGACAAGCCCATCCTCTGGTCTACCAACAAGGTCCAGCTTGTGATCCTGGTGGCCATCTATGATTCCACCTCGGCCCAGACCCAGAAGTTCTACCAGCTGACCACTGCCCTCATCACCGACGAAACGCGGGTCAAACGGATCATCAGCCGGCGGCAATACCCCCACTTTATGAAACTGTTCCAGGAATAAACCAAAACCGAAAGGAGAGCAAAATCCATGAGCCTGCCCAAAGATTTTTTGTGGGGCGGCGCAGTCGCCGCCAACCAGTGCGAAGGCGCTTACCTTGAAGACGGCAAAGGTTTAAGCGTCGCCGACGTGATGACCGCCGGCAGTAAGGACAAAAAGCGCCAGATCACCGATGGCGTGGTGGAGGGCCTCTATTACCCCAACCACGAGGGGATTGACTTCTATCACCGCTACAAAGAGGACATCAAGCTCTTTGCCGAGATGGGGTTCAAGTGCTTCCGCACCTCCATCGCGTGGAGCCGCCTCTACCCGCAGGGCGACGAGGAAACGCCCAACCCCGCCGGCATCCGGTTCTATCACGACCTGTTTGACGAGTGCCATAAGTACGGTATCGAGCCAGTGGTGACCATCAGCCATTACGAGATGCCCCTCGGCCTTGTCCAGAAATACGGCGCATGGCGCAGCCGCAAGCTGGTGGATTTCTTCGAGCGGTACTGCCGCATCATCTTCACTGAATACAAGGGCAAAATCAAGTATTGGATGACCTTCAACGAGATCAACGCCATCGAGTTCGGCCCCTGGAACCCGGCCGGTCTGCTGATCGGCCCTGACGAAAACAGGGAGCAGGTCATCTACCAGGCGGCCCACCATCAGTTCATAGCCAGCGCCAAAGCGGTGCTGCTGGGCCACCAGATCGACCCTGAGAACAAGATCGGCTGCATGACCCTGTTCGGGGTGGTCTACCCGGAGACCTGCCACCCGCTGGACGCCAAGGCCGCCGACGACATGATGTCCACCATGCTGGCCTTCGCCGACGTGCAGTCCCGCGGCGAATACCCGCCCCGCCTGCTGAAAAAACTGGAGCGCCGCGGCATCACCCTCCAGATGGAGCCGGGCGACCTCAAGCTGCTGCGCCGCGGCACGGTGGATTACATCGGTTTCAGCTATTATATGTCGATGGTGCAGGCGGGCCGCCCCACCGAAGCCAACAAGGCCAAGGGCAATGTGGTGGCCGGCGTGGTCAACCCCTATCTGCCCTCCAGCGAGTGGGGCTGGCAGGTGGACCCGATGGGCCTGCGGCTGACCCTGCGGATGCTCTACGACCGCTACCAGAAGCCGTTGTTCATTGTTGAGAACGGTCTTGGCGCGGCGGACACCGTCGAGCCGGACGGCTCCATCCACGACAGTTACCGCATCGAATACCTGCGGGAACACATCCAGGCTTTTAAGGCCGCAGTGGAGGAAGACGGTATCCCCCTGATGGGCTACACCCCCTGGGGCTGCATCGATCTGGTCTCGGCCGGCACCGGCGAGATGAAAAAGCGCTACGGCTTTATCTATGTGGACCGGGACGACGAGGGCCACGGCACTCTGGCCCGCAGCCGCAAGGACAGTTTCTATTGGTATCAGAAAGTCATCGCCTCCAACGGCGAAGACCTGGCATAAACGACATTCGCAGATACAAAAGGAGATACGACTATGGCAGAAATGACGGAACAGGAAGAACTGCAGGTCTTCCAGCTGATCACCGCGGCGGGTAGCGCCAAGAGCACCTTCATGGAGGCCCTTTATAAGGCCAAAGAGGGCAAATACGACGAAGCCGAAAAGCTCTTCAAAGAAGCCGACGGCTACTTTGTCGAAGGACACCATGCCCACGCGGCCATGATCGAGGCCGAAGGGCAGGGCGTCGAGACCACCGTCCGCCTGGTGTTGGCCCATGCCGAGGACCAACTGATGAGCGCCGAGCTGACCAAGACGATGGTGGAGGAGATGATCGCCCTCTACAAAAAGCTGGATCGACTGGAAAGCAAGTAAACACTTGACATTCCGCCCCTTTCATGGTATTCTCTTACCTATATAAGCCACTTTAGCACAATAAACCGCCGTCCCGCAACTACACCGAACCATTTTGCCGCCGTTCACCTACGACAAAATCTTTTGGTCCCTTGCGGGGCGGTTTTCTTATATTCCGAGAGAATTTGCAGCCGGACTACCGGCCTGCAATTCTTCATACTGCGCACCTTGAGAGCTACATGAGCCGTCTGGATCTGGATACCGCGCCACGACCCCGCACAAATGCGGGCGAGCCGGACAACGCCGCTGCAACACAGGGGCAGGAACGCAGATT
>ERZ1090869.1250-NODE-1251-length-11852-cov-8.755870_pt1 | contig 11852 bp, 11 predicted proteins | sample MGYA00478474_ERZ1090869 | MGnify/ENA primary metagenome ERZ1090869 (study PRJEB33644, sample SAMEA5815748) | chicken gut metagenome | biome: Chicken; feature: Gastrointestinal Tract; material: Caecum | place: Ireland | collected 2019-01-01 | study: A study of... | reverse complement strand
GCCTGAGGCAGACAGCAATGAAACCAAGACCATTGTGCTCTCCGACTACTTCTCCCAGGATGTGTGGGAGGATGACGGCGGCGATGTGTATGTGGAAGATGACCACATCCTTTTCGACAACGGCTACATGGGAGATTTCTCCACCCTGATGCTGAAAGAGGAAGCCAAAAATGTCACCTATCGCTTCACCCTGAAGCTGGAGAACATTCCCACGGATTTGTCCGAGGAAGAAGGAACCTGGTGGGATTCAGAGCTGATGATTCTGGCCCGTTCCAGCCTGCTGGCCCCCGGCTGGGAGGATGGACAGACCGGCTACAGCCTGACCGCCTGGGGCGATATGAAGCAGGTAGCCATCGGCCGGGCCGGTCATGACGATGCCTTCGGCTTCATTGACTGGAATGTGGCAGACGGCCAGGAGCATGAGATTGAGTTCTCCCTGACCAACAACGAGGACGACACAGAGGTCACCATCGTGCTGAAGATTGACGGGGAAACCGTGTTTGAAACGGTGGACGACGGCAGCATCGTGAAGGAGGACAGAATCCCTCTGTTCCCCGAAGGTGGCAATCTTACCATCCGCAGCAAGTATCTGCAGGTGACGGTAGGTTAATAAAAAGCGAACTTTTCTGCGCAGTTTCTCCCGATGCTGCGCAGAAAAAGCTTGCGAATCCCTGTAGGTTCGCTTATAATATTTCTATGGTAAAAAATGGGAAATTTGTAGTAAGGAGGGAACAAAGTGAAGAATTTTCATCCATTGGAAAGCAAGTGCCGTTCGGAGCAGGTGGCAGAACAGATCATGCAGATGATTGAAAGCGGACAGCTCCGGGAAGGAGACAAGCTGCCCAGCGAGCCGGATTTTGCCAAGCAGCTGGGAATCAGCCGGGGCGTGCTCCGGGAAGGCCTGGCCCAGTTGAAGGCCCAGGGGGTCATCAGCCGGAAGCCCAAGGACGGCACCTACATCCTTCCTGTGAAAACGGGAGAGAGTGGAATCATGGAAACCACTTTGCGCACCATCAAGGCATCTTCTTACCGCAGTATCATGGAAATGCGTTCCGCCATTGAGCAAAAGGCGGCGGATCTGGTGATTCAGCGGGCCACAGATGAGGAGATAGAAGAACTGCGGGACATTGTTCTGCGGAACAAGCAGATAGAGGGGCAGGACGACCTGGACTATTACTTCCACTATCGTCTGGTGGAGCTTTCGGAAAACACCATCTTTATGGGAATCGTGGATTCCTATTTCGGGGAAATCCGGGAGATCCGGGATACCAACCTGAACCGTTCCCGGCACCAGAGTCAGGTCATGCGGGAACATCTGGACATTGTGGATGCCATCTGCCGCAGAGACGCCCCCGCGGCCATGCAGGCGGTGGAGCGGCATATGAAGCGGATTTGGGACAGATGGCTCCAAAGCAACGAGGAAAAGCTGGAGGAGAGCAAAGCATGACGCGCCTGTTTGCCCCCAATTCCCCTTCCGGCCGCTGGCTGGCGTTTGCGCTGGATGGGCTGCTGATTTCCATCCTGTGGGGACTGTGCGTAATTTTGGTCATACCGGCCGGGGCTGCCACGGCGGCTTTGCACCAGGTGGCCAGAAGCTGGATGCGGCAGCGCTGCGGCTGCGATGTGCCGGCGTACTTCCGGGCAATCCGGGAGAACTTCAAAAAAGCCACCGTTCTTTGGGTGCTTTTGCTCATACCCCTGGCGGTCATTGGGGGCAATGTTTACGCTTTGTTTCAGGCAGGGGCGGCCTTGCCGGCAGCGGTGCGGGTCATGATTGGAATTTCCGTGCCGGTGTGGATCGCCGCTTCCACCTATGCCTTCGCGCTGCAAGGCGCCTTTGAGAACAGCCCGGGCAGGACCCTGATGAACGGCGTGCGCCTGGCCCTCGCCAACCTGCTTACCACGGTTGTGGTCATATTGGTGGTGGGGTTTGGCCTGGTGTGTACCTGGCTTTTGCCCTATGGGTACTTTCTTTACTTCCCGGCGGGGATTTTCTTCCTGGCAAGACCGCTGGACGGGGCATTTCGCCGGGCATTGGCCTGGGGAGCCCGGGAGGAATCCTGAAGGCTGGGGTGATTTTTGGGAGTGAAAAACACCATGAAAATTTTGAATTTCGGGTCACTGAACCTGGATTACGTGTATGATGTGGAGCATTTTGTCCGAAAAGGGGAGACCATAGCCTCCCGGGAAATGAGAATTTTCTGCGGTGGCAAGGGTCTGAACCAGTCTGTTGCCCTGAGTAAGGCCGGTGCCCCGGTATACCACGCAGGACTGGTGGGTCAGGACGGGGGAATCCTCCGGGAAATGCTTTTAAGTGCCGGTGTCCATGATGAGCTGGTGCGGTGCCTGCCGGATACCCCCACCGGCAACGCCATCATCCAGCGGGATGCCACCGGGGACAACTGTATCCTCCTTTATGGAGGAGCCAATCGGATGGTCACGAAGGAATTTGTCCGGGAGGTTCTGGAGGGCTTCTCCGCCGGAGACTGGCTGGTGCTGCAAAATGAGATTTCCCAGATTCCCTATATTGTGGATCTGGCCTATGAAAAGGGCATGACCATCGTGCTGAACCCGTCTCCCATGGATGAAAAAATCCGGGAGATTTCTCTGGACAAAATCCATTATTTCCTTTTGAATCAGGGAGAGGCTCAGTCACTGACAGGTGCCAAGGGGGATGGAACAGTGCTTGCCGACCATTTGCACAGGAAATTCCCCGGTGCATCGGTGGTACTGACCCTGGGAGAGGCGGGCTCTCTTTACATCGGTCAGGAGGGTACGGTGTTCCAGAAGGCCTACCGGGTGCCGGTGGTGGACACCACCGCCGCAGGTGATACCTTTACCGGCTACTTTGTGGCGGAGGTTTCCGCAGGGAAGCCGGTGGAGCAGGCATTGGACATGGCCGCCCGAGCCTCTGCCATTGCCGTGTCCCGCCTGGGTGCTGCCCCTTCCATTCCGGAACGTTCTCAAGTGGAGATATGGCAGTTTTCCCGAGAATAACCTTGTGATAAAAGGCAGGTTATACGGTGTGAACAGGCAGAAACGTGGCGTGAGTTCATTTTGAGTACAGTTTTGGAAAGACACAAAACCACAGGAGCAGAATGGGCGAATAAGTTGGCTGCTTGTAGCGATATGGCTACATAAAATAACCTATATTTCCAGCTGCGGGATTGAATGGAAAGGTGCTATCATCTCGATGTGCAATACTCGAATATCAGAAATCAGGCATCCCTTTCAAGTGGGCAATTGATTCTGCAAGTGCGGTCTGAAAACACACCGGAACAGCGCGAACGCATTTTAAACGGTTGGTATCGGGAGCAACAAATGAACAAGTTGCCGGATGCAATTCAAAAATGTGAACAGATTGTAGGTGTCCCTGCGTCTGAGTGGAAGATCAAAATCATGCGGACCAAGTGGGGAACCTGCAACATAGAGAAAAAAGAATCTGGATAAATCTCCAACTTGCAAAGAAAACTCCTAAGTGCCTTGTTTATATTGTGACCCATGAGCTGGTGCATTTTCTGGAAAGAAGTCATAACAAGCAATTTTGCAAGCATATGGATGCCTTTTTTCCTGATTGGCAAGTGGTAAAGTCGGAATTAAACCAGCAGGTACTGGATTATATGAGCGAATAAAAAGGAAGATACCGGGAATTTCAAGGCAACTGTCAGAACCAACACACAAAAGTAGGCGGTTGGTATTGCCTGTGGGATTGCCACCAATCAGCAGTCTGAGCTGCTGATTCACAGGACTACCGGAGAAAATCGGGAAAAATTCCTACGGGAATGCTCCTTGCCCGCCTAAAGGGTAATCTATCTGCCCTCCTCTCATCGCTGGTACCGGTGCGGGGAGGGCACATTGGCTTCTTGACGAAGAAATGCGAAGAGATATACAAGGGGGAGATAAAATGTAAGCGCTTAATAACCACCCGCCTGGCATCTCCCATGATACTATGAGATAATATCCCAAAACTTGAAAAACTCACGGTGAGTTTTTCGAGAAGTCCAAAGGAGTGGTTAGAGATGGCGGATGTGCTGACAGTGCGGGATTTTGGAGAAAAGTTTTTACTACTGGCTCCGAAAACTGCGTACACAGATGGCTGAAGCATCAGCATCACAGTTGGCACCGCTATCATCTGCGGAAGACATTCCGGAAATCCAGTATCGGGGAGCGGTAGTGAATTTGCCGTCCGGAGTAGATATGGACGCAGTTGCGGCGCTGTTGCACGCCCTTCAATCCCTATGATAGATCTTTCCAAAGTCCGCAATTACTACATAGCTTGCGGTTATACAGACCTCCGTCTTAGAATTGACGGTCTGGCGGTCGTGGTAATGCAGCAGTATGGCGGCCAGTTGGATGAGGAGAGTCTTTGCCAGTTCTGCGGTCTGCGGACAGCTCGCATAAAAGCGCTATACTGGACGGGTGACGGATACGTCCTTCTGTACAAGCGGTTGTCCAATGGAAAGTTTCAGTGGCCCATATCAGAAGCAGAACTGAAATTGCTGGATTCCCAGAGCTTTCGCTGGCTCATGGAGGACCTCTGTATTGAACAGAAAACAGAAATCCGCAAAGGAAAACCAAAGGATTTATTCTGACAAAAATTTTGAAAAACGGTATATTTTCCTGTACCTTATCCTGGGTTTATGGTATAATAAACCCAGGATAAATCTACTTTTCAGGGGTACAAATTATGGCCGCAGCAGACAGAAAAAGTACATATACTGCCGCGGAAGTGGCTACGTTGAAAGATAGGATGATCTCAGATTCGGCGATTTCTACACGCTATTAGTTTTGACGCTTATGGACATAATTCCCGGCCAGCCGCCAAGGGTGATTTTGTCCAAAACAGGCTGTTTACAATCGTTTAATATGGACTGGTAACCGACAGTGATGCGGCGCCGAATGCCGTCCAGCTTACCGTAGCAGCCTTCCTCGTCGATGAGTTGCTTGCCCCACGCTTAGGGTGCATACTGGCAGGTAAACATGGTGGATGTACCCAGATCTGTCCCGATCTTTATCAGGTGGTATATCCGTCCAAGGAATCCCAGGAGTTCGGCAAATGGACAACCCCGGCAACGGAAGTAGAGATTGCGCAAGCAACAAAAAATGATTTTAGGAGAAACTGCCAGATGCACTTCAATAGCGACATATATTACGGAAATATAATCAAGGGTGATCTGCGTAGTGCCATCAGCTATGTAAAGCAGTTCCCGGAACTGACCAACCTCTACAATCGCTTCATGGATGTATATGAGCATGAGCAGTACATGACCTATGAAGTTGACGCAGAGCTAAACAGCATTCTGACTGCCTATCAGCAGTATTACCGAGATGCGTTTTACCTCTGCATTGGACAAGAACAGGCAGCGAATAAACTGAGAGATCGACTGGCGGTTCTGTTAGGCATCAAGGATAATAGCATCGCTCTTTGCGATATGGAACAGAACCAGCTTGTGAAATTGTTTATGAACTGTGGACTGCACTTCATGGGCGGCAAGTCCAGCGGCTATTATGGACCCTACATCTGGCGAATTACGGAAACGGTATCATATGATGTGGAATTACCCGATGGTATCCGGAACTACACAGTGAAACTACTTGATGGTTTCGTTACCCGGAGTTGGATTGATTACCTCTCTTTTGGTGAGATTGGGCCCGGTGGATGGGCAGACGGTGACGGTTATATAAACTGTGTGAAATCTGCATGGGACTTTGAAAGTGAGAGTTTCCGTGTGTCGCTTCTGAAGCACGAAGCTCAACACGCAAGAGATCTGGCGATGAACAAGGATATGTCCTCTGAAGACTTGGAGTACCGGGCAAAACTGGTGGAACTGATCTATTCCAGCGAGAGAAATCTGCTGCTGGGATTTGCCCAAGAAGCCGATAATTCCAATAAGAGCAACGGTCATGCGATGGCTGCATACCGGATCGTGAAAGGTTTTGCCGATGCCCTTGGTATGGATACGGTCAGCCCTGGGGGCATATCTGTGGAATATATCCAAGCGATTGCTGGAATGTTGTTTGAGAAAAGTGAGATTGAGGTTGAACGATGATTGAAACCAAAGATGGGGGTGCGGACGAGATTCTGGACTTCAGATAGGGCAGAATTTCATCCAAACCCCTTCACAGTCTAAAAAACGAAAAAGGTAAAATTCCTAACTTTTTGCGGATAAATGATCTGTGTTTATTTCTGTGTTTACATACATTCACTCGTATAAAGTTACATGAAAATACTCAACAAATTAACTTAAAAAAGCGAAAATAAACGTAAATAACAGAGAAATTCAGGGATTAGATGAATATTTATACCCCATCATAACTGCGCCCAGCCTAACTTTTCATTGCCGCATAACAATTTTTCTGATTTTGTGGCTATTTTCAAACTGAGCCCGGAGGGCCAAGTCCAGTACATCCAAGACTGTCCAATCGCTGATTTCGTGGTATGGGTCAGCGTATGGGGCAAACCGATTTCTCCAAGTTTTCTGGTACGTCATCCCGTTTCTGATATGCGGCATCAGCAAATACTGCCGGACAGGAACTAACAAAACAACTCAAACAAATAGACCGTTTTTCTGTGGCGTACCGATTAAGTCCCCACTATTGAACAATCGGGCACAAACACTCCTTGATTTTTTGAATTTCACCACTGCCGTTAGTTGGGAGTCGGAGCAAAGGAATGTCATACTTTTCAAAAATCTTACACTTCATACGATCCCGCTCTGCCTGCCGGGTACCATCTTTGTGAAAGTGGAATCCATCTACCTCAATGGCTAGGACAGGTGTCTTTGTGATTCGGTTGTAGATTAAGAAATCCACATGAGTGTTAGGATGGGTCGCATAGCGGCGCTCCTTGTCCGTTAACTTTTTGTAATCTCGGATTAACAGATGCACCTTTTGGTGACAGATCACACTCAGCGGCAGGTCAGGCATCTTCTGCAGCATATCACATATGGCTACATACATCAGGTTCTCGGAATCGTACTGAGAGACTCGTCTATACTTTGCAAGGTACGCAAGACGCTGCTGGGTATACTGCTGGTACAGCAGGTCAAAGACGGAATATAGTTCGCTGTCGACCACTGTAAAATTGTGATACTTAATATATGCGATCAGATCCTTTATATTACTGTCCGCTGACTGCTCATTTCCAGAAACCACCAGGCACAGCTTTTTCTTTGCACGGGAAATAGCCACATTCAACAGGTAAGGATTGTCTGAGAAATCAGTCACTTTATCATCTACCGTTGTGATGACGATGGCATCCTTTTCTCTGCCCTGAAATTTGTGAACGGTATCCACTTCCACATCGCGACCCCCGATGACTTTCGCAAATTCCGTCACCTGGTCCCGATAGGGAGCGATGATGCCGATTTCCTCCGGTGAGGTACTTACAAACCTCGGTAAAACCTCATTCACGGTCACATCAATCTGCCGCTGGTTGATATTTCCCCGCTGGTGCTGCCCCTCGGCAGTGCGAAACACGCAAAGGGCGTCCGGCTCGTCATGATCCTCCGTCATAATAATCAACTGGTTCTGATAGAATTTCTGATTGCAGAAGCCGATGATTTTCGGATGACAACGGTAGTGTTCCCTAAGCAGCGTCTGCGGAATATCAGGGAGCACTGTACAGATAGATTTCAGGAAGCTGTTATTTGCATAGTTATAGCCATCCGGCAAGTGGTAGCTTTGGAACACCGATTCACTTTTTTTCCGTAGGTCTTCGGAAATAACATTAGGTAATTGTTTCAGATCTCCCACAATGACCGCACATTTTGCAGAAGCCAACGCCAAGGCACCAGTCGCCAAATCAACCTGGGACGCTTCATCCATGATCAGGTAATCGTATGTAGCATCCTTTAAACAGCTCCTAGAAGAAAAAGTAGTGCTGAGAATGACAGGATACTCCCGTAAGATCTTTAACGGCGTTTTCCAAATGGCATCCATAGTAAAGATGGGCCGCGATACCCTGCCGCCGTAACAACTGTAGAGAATCGCCTTCAGATATTCCATGGATAACTCGGTTAACTGGTCCATTTTCTCTTTGACGTTTACTTCAGCCAACACTGCTTGCAGGGAAGAAATCTCTTTGCTTAGTTCTGTAAGCCTTGTCCTGTAAAATAGGCTTTGCAGGCATGTAAGAATCATACTAATATCGTTTTTTTGGAACTTCCATTCATACACGCCGTAGAAGACGCTGCTTTTCAGCTTGTGCCAGAAAGATAGGGGAAGATTCTGCTCACTGCGGTTTTCGCAGTCTTGCAGGATGTGTAAAATCGTTTCCGATTTCAACCCTTTTCTGGGTGCTTTGACGGGTCGTTGCAAACCAGAATCTTCGCAATACTGATTAAAGTATTGCGCTTCCACTTTCAGAGCATCCACCTCTTGCTTGGCAACCGCCAGGCGTTCCTGTTTTCCAAAGCAATCTGCCACTTCCCGAGAAAGCTTTTCGACCCGTTCTTTCAATGTCAGCAGTTCCAGCGGAGTTTTCTGCCAAGCAGTCATATCCGGATATGCTCCGGTTTGCCCATGAATGAATGCCTCCTTGTTTTCCCGTTTTCCCAGAGTGGCTATCAGAAAACCAAGGTCGTATTTAGGGGAGGATAACTTCTCCAGAATGTTTTGTATGGCAGGGTTATTGTTGGAAACCACCTGTATGGTCTTTTCACGCACCAACAAGTTTGCGATAATGTTCAAAATAGTTTGGGTCTTACCGGTGCCGGGAGGCCCTTGAATGACACTCATCTGACTGCTGAGGGCATTGGTAACCGCCTTGAACTGACTTGTGTTGCCCCCAAAAGGAAAAATCAGCGAACCGGGAGAAAAAGTCTGTATTGGATTGGATTCCGGGTGCAGATAGCAAGCTAGTGCTGAACCCTCGCCAACAAAAGTCAGTTTTTCGTACTGCTTTTTTAACAACACTTCGCCGTCGTCATTCTTAAGTTCATTAATAGCAGAAATATCACGCAAGTAGGATAATTTATTCAGGGCATGCTTGCTATCTAGGCAGGATCTTTCTATATGTAATTCGCCCTTACGGAAAGTTCTTCCGCTGCCATTGTCGAATACCAAGTGCCACCATTCGTCGAAGTCCTTAAACACATAGATAGATTGGACTCCATAAAAAGTTTTTCCATCCTTAGCGATATGGTAGAGTTCCGGATTCAGAACTTCCGGATCTTGCAGCCATTGCACCGAGGAATAGCTGTAAGGGTAGGTTCGACCATTGGTGAATGTCACATGATACCGTTGATCCTGTGGATCATAGCAACAACGCTCGATTTTCCAAGTCATATTCTCACCCTTTATGAGAATCAAGTTTCTTTTTTCGTCCATGATGTACTCCTAAACTGTGGAAATCAGAATGTCTGCCAGCGGCAGCTCCGCATATATTCCATAATCTCACCATTATCTCGGTCTTCGTAATAGGCTGCCGGCAAACGCATAAATTCTGAAACACAATTCTGAGGGGATCTCCAACAGACCCCGTCCCTTGGTGATTATGAAATGGTTTGCAATAATCACTGAGGCCCGTTTATTTCCGTCATTGAAAGTCTGCGTCTTCATAGCAACACAGGCGGAGCGTAATGGCACTATCTACATCGTCAGTATTTTCGCACAAAATAGCATCGATATATTTTGCAATCCTTTAGGTAGCAGTGCAACATAGGAGGTACCGCCAAGCGTCACTGGCACACCGTGAATTCGCCCGCCATCCGAATATAAACCCTCGTTTTCACTCTTTGCAATATAACAAAAAATGTGAGAATTTGTACCATAACTGAGCACATCTTTATTCAGAATGAACTCCCAGGCATGTTTCAGATTCAAGATCTTCTGTGCATCCGTTGATTTTATTACGGAGACAGTTCCGTTTGCAATAATGGTTTCGCTCTGGGGAATAGGTAGTAGCCACGCCTTCCAAAACAGCCTGATCATAAATATTGGCCTTCATATTGACTCTGACAAAGCCCAGATTTAGATTCGCTCTAGGTAAAATCCCTGTTTCTTCATAACCCAGCGCCGCCAATTCCTTTTCTACACGGCGAATATATTTGCGCAGTTCCCATGCCTCTCTGGAATTGCGGAGCAGTAACTGATACAGCTCATCTCATCGGAATAAGCATCCACATGGGAAGAGGTCAACCAGTTTCCTACCCGTTTACGAACATAGAGATACTTCTGCCCATCCCGATTCTTAATTTCAGGTGTGCTGTCATAAGGAATCAGGTTAGTTTTGCTTGATGATCCGCCTTCTGATGCAATAACTCTTGAACTTTGGAGAATATGTTTTTTTGACGAACCTCCTTGGTAAACTTTTTTGTTAATACTATAGCAAATTATTCCTCTTATTTTTCGTGTTTATTGCCCCAGTGCAAATACTGCCAACTGCTGCGACGGCAGCCTAAGTTGTACTCAATTTTGGCCAATTACTATTTGGAGCATGCATATTGACTGGGGTGTTAAAGCAATAGGCAAATAAGTTCTATTGTGTAAAGTTTTCAATGTTTATCGAAATAGTTCGGGGTAGGTCCGCGTTAATCCACCGACCGATTTCAGGACTATCGTGCCGATTGTCCACATTGTACAGCTCTGTTTCGGTGTCGTAGACATAGCCCCGGTAGCGGAGGGGGTTGTGGGTGCCCAGGGTGGTTGCCAGGGAGCCGGTGACGGTGAGGGGCTTGACCCAGGCGTCATAGGTCTGGGGCAAACCCTGAATCAATCCCCATCTGTTGGATAGCGGATCTTTTCCGCATCATATGATGGAAACCCTGATATAATATTTGTGGGTTCAGCTCAGACTTTATCCTCAATGCTTAAAAGTGAATTGAAAATTTTGGTGATTGTGGCATAGCCAATAATCCGACCACCTTCTTGGATTTTCATTCGTTTACCAACCCACAGACAATGGGGATATGCTTCGGGTGACAGAAATGTAATTGTCCCTTTTGCAGTTCCATTAGGGGGCACCGAATCCACATGGTAATAATGGTGTATACCTGTGGTTAAATAATTATCTGTTACCAAATGAGCTGGTCGATAACCGTCAGTTGCTGGGGTCATTCTCGTTCCGTTAAATTCGAACACTACTTCAACATCAGGTGAGCTGTTCAACGCAATTCCTCCCTATCTGAATAGTCTAATTGTTCCAGCAATTGCTTGGTTGAAGGCTTTAAGTTGCTCGCCATATACGGTTAAAGTTCCGCTACGAAAGATACTCGTGGCTACACCACCAGTATAATACTGGCTGAGCATATAGGTCGGAATTTTTGCACTAGCAATCGTATTCTGCCCCATCATTTGTCCGAATTGCCTCGTTTCTGTCAAAGAGAACCCGAATTGCTTGCTTTCCATCCCGCCTGGAGATAATTGGAACTGACCGGTATTTGCTATATTTTGCGCTTCTCCGTTGCTGACAGAGCGATAAATCTTTGTTTTGGGAATGCGAGTCGAGATATACGCACTTCCACCCCCCAGAACAGCACCACCAGCGGTTACAGCAACTGTTCCCCAGTTGCCTTGTGCAGAAAATTCCTGAGGCGTGCGGGCAACGGATGCAGACATTAAGACAGATGTCCCGTATGCTGTTGCGGAGCCAATGAAGGCACTGGCGGCAACAGTTGTTGCCGTTGTGGATGCGGCAATACCGTTTCCAACCATGGCAACAGCTCCTGCAGCGGCTGCAAATCCTCCTGCCGTGACAACCGTTGCAATTGCACACGCAGCTACAATTGCCGCACCAATAGCCCAATGCCACCACGCCTCGCCCGTGGGGTCACTCCTATTTACCGGGTTATTTCCGCAGTAGGCGAACATGTTGTTGCCGGTGAAGCCCTGGCCGGTGGAGGTGAAGGCGT
>ERZ1090869.1245-NODE-1246-length-11904-cov-14.210904_pt1 | contig 11904 bp, 16 predicted proteins | sample MGYA00478474_ERZ1090869 | MGnify/ENA primary metagenome ERZ1090869 (study PRJEB33644, sample SAMEA5815748) | chicken gut metagenome | biome: Chicken; feature: Gastrointestinal Tract; material: Caecum | place: Ireland | collected 2019-01-01 | study: A study of... | reverse complement strand
ATTTTCTGCATATATTTGCGTACTTTCAATATCAGTTACTGGTGTTTTTAATGCTTTTGCGTATTTGCTATCTGATATTTTGCGTTCTGCTTCTATTGATGTACTCGCTTCATTTATATCAGCTAGTTTTTCATCATAATTATCATTAAAAGCATTAGTTTTGTTTGTTGCATTACTATTAAAATCATTAGTTTTGGTTATTGCATTTGTATCAAACTCTGTGGTCTTTGTACTAGCATTTGTATTAAATATTTCTGTTTGAGTAGTTGCATTTTCATTAAATGTATTTGTTTTTTGAGTCGCATTAGAATTATATTCTTCTACTTTACTATTAGCATTAGTGTTGTATTCGCTTAATTTAGTAGTTGTATTATCATTATATTCATTCGTTTTAGTACTTGCGTTTGAATTAAATTCTTGTATAGCTTCTTCTTTAATAGTTACTATATTTTGTTCTACTTCTGTTGTTGCTGTGCTTACTACTTCATTTTTAAATTCTTCTTTTTCTTCTGGCGTATTATAATCAACACCATTTATTGGTTTATCTCCTTTTTCTCCTTTTTCTCCTTTTATACCAGTAGCACCAGATAAATCTGTTAAATATACAAAACTTTCTTCGCCTTTAACGTATAATTTAGCATTGTCCTCATCTTCTACATTACTTGCAATTAAAACAAACTCTCCTTCTGGTACATTAGATGCGTCAGATTCCATAGCACTAATACTAGCATATGTTTTATAAATTGAGAAATCTTTACCAGCATCTCCCTTTTCACCTTTTTCTCCTATATCACCTTTGTCGCCTTTTTGTGCAATAAGTAACCAATATTCTTTGTTTGTGACATCTATTCCAATGCAATCTTTAATACATAAATAAGAACTTCCATTGTATGATACAATATCTAATCTTAAATATTGTGTTGCACTAGAATATTCGCCTTTTGGTAGTATTCCAACTTTTCCTAAACTTGTTTTAGCCATTTATTATCTCTACCTCCAATTCTCCTGTTTCTTCATTTAATGAAAAAGCAGTATTTTTTAGTTTGTCTGCTGTATTTATGTATAAGTTCATATCGCTTATATTTACTTCAAAAGTTGCAAATTGTATAGCTGTTGCAAAGTCTTTTACTCCATCCGCAATTTCATTTAGTATGTCTGTCTTCTCTTGTGCATTTGAATTAAATTCATTTGTTTTATTTTCGGCGTTTGTATTGTATTCGTCTGTTAAGTCTTTTATTGTTGCTATTGCTGTATCTACTTTTTCATTTCTTATTTCTTCATTTTTATTTACTTCTTCTATTGTTAGTGTCAATTCATTTTTTAGTGAGTTTACTTCACTAATTAATGTATTAAGTACATTTATATTTTCATCACTCGGATCTATTTCTTTATCAGCATTTATACTATTTCCAAATTTTACATAAAATATATTTGTTTTATATACTTGTACTTCCTCATCTCCTACAGATTTTGTAAATACAATTTGACAAGCTACTATTGAATATCTAGTTATATTATCTTTAAATATATATTCGTCATTTAATAAAGCATCATATGTTTTTGTATCTCCATATTCAAATTCTATTAATTTATTAAATTGATTTAAGTAATCTGGAAATTTAAAATTTATTTTATATGCTAAATTTTCGTATTCATATCCTGCCTCTATTGTACTTATATTAGTACACCTATCTTCATTTACTTTTATATCCAATACATACACCTCCTTTAATATCCTATTAAGTTAACTGACCATTCGTTTATATATCTTTTATCTTTAACTCCAGTATTTATCGCCTCTGCTGCTATGTCATTATGATACATAGTCCAAGTTTTATAAGTACGACTCCAAAGATCATAATATTCTACTTCTAAATAATCTGAATTCATTGCATCTGCATAAGTATTAAATTGTTCTTCTGTCATGATTGGAAAAGTTAACTCTATTTTAGGAGGAGAGTGCTTTAATACATTTCTATGTAAACTACCATCGGCTGTTCTTTCACTATCTAAATCTTGTATAAGTTTAGGATATAATTTATAAGATTTTGGTTTTGGATTAGTAAAATTATTACCATTTATTTTAATATAGTAACCATTATAAGCCATTTAACATCACCTCATCTCTTATATTTATATTATAGTGTAAGAATAAAATCTCACACTATAATATTATACTTCTATTACACTTTTACCATATCTGTTATTTTCATTTCTTACATTTTGTGCCATTCCGTTGTATACTTTTCTATTACCTATATTTACATTGAAATAGTTTGTTCCACTACCTCCAGCATTTGCGTTTACTGTGGCTCTGTATACACCATTTTCTATTGCATCAACTATTTGGTCATTATTAGCAACAGCTGTTCTATTACCAATACGTCCTACCATCTCTGGTATTCCGTTTTCTCTTGCCATAAAGAATTCTCCAGTATCTGGAAATCCACCACTAGCAAATCCACTCAAATATTTAGAAACACTAACATTTTTCCAATCAAGGGTTAGCGTGCTTCCAGATGTATTTATTACACTACTTACTTTTGCATTATCAGTAAAGCCTCGTGCAAGGGCGCTACCTATTCTGGCACCATCATTATAAAAATCATTTAAATTTCCTGACGGAGTTGGATATTTAAGAATTGGATTCCAACCTCTTTGCAATTCAGAAGTAGCTGTCTGACCTGCATCAAAAGCTACTCTAGCTAATTCTTCTTTTGTATAACCAGCTTCTGTAAGTAAAGTACCAAGCATTTCTTTATATTTTTTTTCTTTTTCACTTAATTCATTGTCTTGTTTTTGAGAATATATACCATAATCTCTTAGTGCATTATTATAAAATGTATTTCTTATTTCAGCTAATTTTGAATATAGTTCGTTTTGACTTTTCATTCTAGCTGATTCGGCGTCTTCCATTAGTGTATTGTATGTTTCATTATACCTATTTTGTGCTTCTATTTCATTTTCGCCTGCCATAATTGCGTTTTGATAAGCTTCGTTAGCCGCATTTTTAGCTGTTTCTAATCTTGCATTATAATTATCTTCAATTAATTTTAATCCTTCATCTGTGCTTGCTTTTAATTGCTCATTAAGTTGTTTAGCACCTTCTTGTGACAATGCTATTGTTCCGTCTTGAACATTAGATAATATTCTATTTAATTCAAGTCCAGCCATTTCCATTTCATTACTTGTTAAGTCAATTATTTGCTGGTAATGTTCTCTTATAGCTTGAATTTCGGTATCGTTTAAGTATCCTCTTTCTGCAATTGCTTTTTCGTATATATCATATATTTCATCTTCTAATGTTTGTATTTTTTCTTTTCTAGTATTACCATTTGTTTGTACTGTTCTTATTATATTTTGTTGTTCTTCTTCTGTTAAAGTTGTATATGAGCTAAATTGTGATATAAGTAAATCAGTTAATTCATTTGTTCCTGTATCTATTAATGATTTAGCTTGTTCTGTTGTATTTGATATGCTATTTAATATATCACTTGCCGTAGTGCCAGTTAGTTCTTCACCTAGTACTTGATATTTGTATATAAGTACATCTAATCCCTCTGATGATGATTTAAATTCTTCTGCACTTGATTGTAGTGTACTTTTAAAATTTTGATAAGCTTCATTTTGATTTTGTAATGTTCCAACTAACTTTTCATTTATGTTGTCTAATTCTTGGGCAGTTAATGTTAATGAACCATACAATTTGTCTGTTGCTATTTGTTCTATAGCTTTATTATAATTTATCCAAGCAACTGTAAGTCCAGCAACAGCACCTATTACTGTTCCTATTGCAGTACCCATTCCCGGCGCAATAACAGTTCCTATAGCCGCTCCACCAGCCGCAAATTCTCCAAAACTTAATAAACTTTGACCCATAGCTTCGTTTAATGTCATTGTTTGATTAGTAACTCCATCAAATGCATCTCCCATTCTAAATGTTCCATCAACAACAGATATTATTCCTCCAGCTACTCCAGCAAATTTACCAAGCACTTTTAAAATACCTTTAGCCGGTTCTAATATAGTTGATAGAGCTGTTTTGGCACTAATTGTTCCTTTTGTAAAAGCAGAAATGGTACTAACAATTCTTGTTCCAAATGCCGCTTCAAGTACAGTTTTAGCACTAGCTGTTCCTTTTATGAAAGCTGAGATAGCAGTACCTAAATTGCCAAAATATTTTACTATTCCAATATTTTTAAGTCCTTTAAAAGCCCCTGTTAATGAGCCGACTACTCCTACAGAACCACTTATTCCTTTTGCACCAAAAAGAAAAGTGAATGCTTTTCCTACCGTTCCAACAACGCTAGCAAGTTTTCCTAATACTTTAACACCAGCAAGTACTCCTAATGTTATCATAAGAGCTTTTGCTTTATTATCCATATCTTCAAAACTCCAACTTAATTTACCACTTGCATCTTCTGTTAGTCCAAAGAAATCCATAACTTGTTCCGTTAAATCATCTATTCCTTTTGAAAATCCTTCTAACATATCATATTCTGGTAAAGGTATATCAAGTCCTCCTATACTAGGTGTACTTGCACCACCTCCACCACCAGAACTTGGTGTTGTTAAGTTATTTAATTCATCAAATCCAGCAAGTTGTCTTTTAAGTTTTGTAGCACTTTCATTAGCATCTCCTAAATCAGTTGCTATACTTCCAGTTGATTGTTGCACACCATCCCAATTTAAATCAGGTATAGTAAATCCAAATAAACCTGCTATTGCTTTAGCTATTTTACCTAATACTTTTACTACAGCTATTGCAACTGGTATTACAGAATTAAGCAAAGGTATAAATATATTACCTATTTCTCTGCCAAGTAAAGTAAATTGTTGTTGTAATACTCTTAAACTGTTAGCGGCACTTGATAGGGTTCTAGACATATCTCCTTGTACTTGTGGTATCTGTGTCATCAATGCTATATATCTTAATTGTGCTTTTTCAGCTTGTGTCATTGTTGAGTATGTTTGTTCTATTCCGTTTGCATATGCTATTTGTTGTAAGGAAGCTTCATCTAATGCGAAACCGAGTGATCTCACGGGCTCTATCTCCAGTATATTCCAAATAATTCGTTACTTTATTTGCGTTCTCTTATGAACTGCTATGTATTTCTACATAGTTTAGACTATATCTTACACCTTTTTGGTGTCCCTCCATTTCGATGCACTTGCACCTACGATACTCTCTTCCACTCATGTGTGATTTCTCTAGTCGTTGAACGTTATTTACTTAAAGTAAATCTTCGCTTCTGATTTCCTACGCCATTACACGTTTAGGTGTCCCAGAAATTAAAAGGGTTATCATATATAATTCCTTATATATGAGGCAAATCATTTTACCTGCGAGTGCCGACCTTACTTTATTAGCACTTTCTTCAAAATTTAGATTATAAAACGAACTAAAATCATAAACTAGCTGTGTTAAATTCTTAGACATAATATATGCTTTATCTGATGCTACACCAAAGCCTTCTGCCATTATGTTAAATACACCCATATTACGCATCATTCCAGATGGATCTAAACCTAATGCTGTAGATACTGTATTTATCCATTCTTGTGCCACTTCTGTACTTTCACCCATTGATACAGTAAATAAGTTTAAATCTTCTACATATTTATTACTGCTATCAATAAATCCTGCTAATGCGTCTCCAACCCTTTGAGCTGTATAAGCTATTGCTCCAAAATTTAATGTGTTGGATATTCTATCTAATGCAGAAAAATTTTCTTGAGACTTAGATGTATAATTGCTTACTTTATTTAATTTGCTTGGTAATGTATTTAATACATTTCCAACTTTAGTAAGATTTGTTGCAAGCGGTGTTAATGCTGCAGATAAAGTATTTATTTTTTTAGTAAACTGTTCTATTGTTGCATCATCAAGCTTATCATTTATATTAGGTATAGATTTTAATTGATTAAAAACTTTTCTTAAGTCTCCTACTTCTACTCCTTTTAAAGATTCAATAGAAGTACCAATGCTAACCATTTTCTTACTAAAAGCTGATGTATCAATTGTATTAAGTGAATTAACTCTTTTAGTTAAAGTATTAATAGCTTTGTTTACATTTCCAAAATTTGAAGAAATTTGTGGTAGTGATGATTGGAAGCTTTCTAAAGTTTGTTTAAGATTTTTTAATCCATTTGTTGCTTGTTGTGCTTCATAATCTATCTCAACGGAAAGCTTATCTATTGATGCCTCTGCCATATTTAAGCCTCCTTAATTCCTTTTCTGTTTAATTTCCATATTTTTATTAACTTTCTTAGCCCAATTTTCAAAGAAAAGTTTGGCTTTTTCTCTTTCTTTCTTTACTTCAACTTCTTTCTCTTTTTCTGTTTTTTCATATAAAGGATAAGGCTCTTTTGAATATTTTAAAGCTTTAGTTCCTTTTTTAGAAAAGGCATGTAGCAATGGGGATGCATCTATAATCGCCTCATATACGTACATGCCTTGTAGCCATAATTGTTCATTTATTTGTTCTTTCCTTATTTTATAAGCTTTAAGATAGTATTTAGCAATCCAGCAATCTTCATACCAAAATTCTTGATAGCTCATACCTATTGCCATAAAGAAAGGACATTGTTCTTCAAAAATTTTTGTATAGGAAGATAATTCGTCCTCGCTGGATTTATCTACATTATCTCCCAAGACACGTTTTTTTCATTATCCTTATCTTTTATATCATCACTAAGTAATGATTGGTAGCATTCATTTATCATATTTATTAAAGAATTAATTAATTTTGATCTATTAGGAATATTGTAAAGCATTTCATTTAATTTATCAATTGTCATTGATGAATGATGCATTATAAAAGCACCTTGAAATATAAGTGGTGTCATAGTAGCTGGTTTACTTGTTATTTCATTTGCATTAAATCCTAATGCTTCTATTGTTGCAACTGCTTTTCTATTATATTCTAATGTGTATTCTTCATTGTTATATTTTAATTTGATTTGCTTACTCATTATCTATTTACTCCTTTATTATTTATTTTTATTAGTCTCCTGATGGAGCTGCTGATGGAGCTGCTCCAGTTTCTGGTGCAGATGTTGGTGTTATATATACACTAATCTCTAAAACAGAGTCAACTGACGCGCCCGGTACACCTAAACTAGATGGCTCGCCTTGAAAATACCAACATTCTGTTATTCCCGGAATTTGTACTACAAACCAAGTAGCTTTATTTGAAGTTTTTGCTGTTTCATATTTACTTACCAGAGTTTCCCAAGCTTCTTTAAAATCTTCTGTTAAGTTTGCAGTAAATGTTAGTGCTGAACCTAAATCTTTTAATCCGGCAATATATGTTCTAAATTCTGTTTCATCAAGTGTTGTAGTTTCTAGTAATGATGGCTCTGGGTTTATTTCTGGTATTTCTTTTAATTCTGGAATATAAGTGTATCCAGTAGTAGGTTTAGTTCCAGAAGTTGATTCTACAGCATATCCAAATTTAATTCCAGCTGTACTTAATCTAACACTCATAATTTTTACCTCCTATATATAATATTTTGTTTTAAAAATAAACAACATTCATATCTATTTATATATCTCATAATAGTTCTATCTTGACTTATTGGTTGTAAAGGATCGTCTCCTTTTCTTTCAAGTTTATATCTTTCTCCACCTAATAACTTAGATATTTTAGTTCCAAGTAGTTTTGCACTTCTTGAAGCATCTAATATTGTACCGTCAGAAAGTTCTGTAGTACTACATATGCTTTCTACTTGATAAGAAAGATTTGTAACTTGTTCACCTTTATCAGTAGAATATTTTGTGTTTTCACTATTTACTATTTCTGTTATTACAACTAATGGATAGCTTGCCTTGTTAGGTACTTCATAATTTAATTTTACCATTACATTTTTAAAAGTATTGTCTTCTTTAAGATAATTTATTATATCTTCTTTAATTTGATTTTCAATACTGCGTAAATCTAAATCTTCGATAAGCTATCCCTCCCTTTTTGTTTAATTCTTTTTGCTAGTTCATCTCGTATATATTGTGCTCCATGATACATTTGAGCAGATGCGATTTGACCATTTGAATGTACCTGTTTAGGTTTACCATTCTTATCCTTATGATAATAATTACTATTAGGATTTGTTGGCGTAAAAACATAATCGCCTTCATTAGTAAAATGATATACACTAGGTATTGGCATAGGATAAGGAGACTGTTTACCATAATTTCCATCTCCAAATTCATTCTCAAATACGTGGTCGCCTTGTTGAGATATTATAATTTTACCATCTTTTTCTTCAATACTAGTAGATGTAACTGTAGCACCTGTATCTACTGGAGTTCTAGCTTTAATAACATATATACTTTCATTTGCAACCTCTCTTACACCTTCTATAGTTGCCTCATTTATAACTTTTTCTACCAAATTTAATTTATTTAAAAGTTCCCCAAATGATTGTGAACTTAAACTTACTCTAAACTTCTTTGGCATTTTATACCTCTCTAATAAGTCTTTTGAAATTTATTTTTACGCTATTTAAACTTGCTTCTGGAATCGTATTAACTATATAATCAGCATCTTTACATAAAATATCGTATTCTTTTGGCGGCTTTTTATATATGTAGCATCTATCTCCTTGTGTAAATAGTTTACCTATTTCTATATCTACTACCGCTTGTAAATTTTCTGAATAATAATCTGCAAAGTTTAACGCTACTACTTGACTTGCTGTTGAATTATAATTTAATTTAACAAGCTTAGGCTCTTTAAATTTTGTTATACCATTATCATCATAGGCTTTGCATAAATAAATTTTTCTTCTATTCCTCATTAAAACTCTCATAATAATACCTCACTATGTTTTAATAAGTGGTGTTATTTCGTTAAGTAAATCATCTGGATAATCGCTAGCACTTTGATACACTCTATTTATTCCATTTTCTTGGTGTGATGTTTCTCCTTCTGCACCCATTTTAGTTAGCGAATAAAGTGCCATTCTACAAATTAAATTTGAGTATTTTTCTTCATATTCTATTCCGTCTTTTGGTGTAAATCCACGTCTATCATTTACAGCTTTTATTGCATCTTCTATTTCATCATAATATATATCATCATTAAATATTAAATCTCTTACTTCACATTTTCTTTTTAGTTTTGCGAATATATCTACTTTAGACATTTATTACACCTCCTTTAGAATATCTATTTATTTCCATCAGCTATAATTCCACTTTTAGGTTTATCTTCTTTAATTCCTAAAAGCTCTTTTGCTTTTTCTGTTGTTATTAAGTTATAACGAGGTAATTCATATAAATATTCTTTAGATGGTTTCATATTTCCATTTTTATCTACTAATAATTCATAATATTTTTTCCCATTTGCTTGAATATAAACTTTTTTATTTACTTCATATAGCATTTAAAATTACCTCCTTATTTTTTCTTCATTTCTTTGTTATCTTGTTTTTCTTCTATCTTAGTTTCTTTTTCTTCTTTTTTCTTTTGTTCGCTTTTATCTATTCTTTCATCTTCTATTATTTTCCATCCAAATGGCTCATAATCTTGTTTAAAGCTTTCATAAGGTATTTTAAGTTTTAAACTACCACCATCACTAATAACTACCATTTAGACACCCCCTTAAGCTACTGTAGCAATAAGTATTTTATCTCCATTTTCAAATGAAGGCATTACTGTTTGTGATACTTTTGTTTCTACGTTTACTGGATCAGCTTGTTTCATTGTAGTAATTGCTACACCTGTATCTGTTATTCTTACGTTTGCAATATTAGGACTTGAAAGTAAATCTGACTCTTCTGGTGTAGTTCCAAATACAGTATATCCTAAAGTTGTGCCCGGTAATAGTGATACTACGTTTTCTGGAAAATATCTTGAAGCAGTTCCGTTTTTAATACTTTCTGTCCCTTCTGGATAATATATATCATCATTTGTGTAAACAGTTAAACCTGTTAATACTTTTATTGCATCTAATACCATAGTAGGTGTTACAATGCCTTGACCATTATTTGTTATATAAATTGATTTAGCTAACTTCTCATTTTTTACTATATAATTAAATGTATTGTTAGACATAATAGCTCTTGTTGGTGTAACGCCTGTTTTTGATTTTATTGTACTTACCCATTCGTTTAAATCTTCAATAGGATTTGAATTAGCTGTGTCGCTCCATTTGTCTGTTGCAGTAGATAAAGTAACTTTTTGCCACTCCTCTAATCCATAATCGTAACTTAATGCAACACCATTATTGTTAACAGTAACTGCACCAGTTGAAATAAGTTGTGCTCTCATTTTTTCTCTTACTGCTCTAGTACCTCTTAAAAGTTCCATTTCATCATCAAATATTTCATTTAATACACTATCAATATATGCTTGATTATTAGTTGCTAAAACCATATTTAATTTTTGTCTTAATTCTTCATCAATGATTATACTTTCTTTAAAGAATGGAATTTCACTTTCAACTTTATCAAATCCTTGTCTACTTCTTGGCATTACTTTTGCATCATAAGAACTTGCTCTAATTGCAATAGGTGCTCCTCTTCTACCCTTAATATAAGATAATTTATTACTTAATTGTTTTTTAGATGGAAATAATTCTTCAAACATAAAAGTATCTGTGTTTGGCATATTATCCCAATATGCAGCTATTGATTCAGCTGTTACAATATCAAAAATTGTCATATCTCTTTATCTCCTCTCTTATATACTCTTCATAAATGTTATTTTAGTTAATGCTGTTTTTGCTTCTGTTACTGGCTGTGCAGTTGTTTCTATTTTATTTAGGTCAACAAATCCAAATACTAACATTGTTGCATTTGCGTCTCCATCTGTTACATCTACATCATGTAATATAATACCTTGTGATTTACTTCCATTTGTACTATCATTTGTAACTTTTAAAACTGTTTGTCTATTAGTAAGTACACTAGTATCTCCACCTATAGCTGTACCAGCTTTAATTATTTTTCTGCCATCAGAACCTGCAGATACTCCAGTATTTCCAACAATAACTGGAATTGAAAATGCTTTTTCTGGTGCAATTAATATTGACTTAGGTGTATCATAAGAAGTCTTTTTAACCATATTTACAGTTGCCATTTATATTCCTCCCTTAATTAAAAATTTTTGAGCTTTTTTGACTTTTATTTAAAGAATCTGCTCTTTCTTTAGCTAGTCTAGCTCCTATATTTGATTCTTGATTTGCTTTTGAATCTCCAATTTGAATTGAATTAGTTTTGCTTATTTGCTCTTTTTTAGCATCCTTTTGTCCTTGATCATAAGCACTTTTTAACAATTTTCCTAAGTATGAACTAACAGTAGCATTCTTATTTTCATCTTCTAATGTTATTGAATTAATAAATTCATCAAACTCTTTATCATCTGATTTTATTCCTATCTTGTCTCTCATTTCAGATGTAGAAGCCATTAATACAGATTTATTAGCATTAAATATTCTTTGACTAATAAGCTGTGTTAATTCTTCTATTTTTTTATCTTTGTCTTGAATTTCTTTTGCTCTTTTTTCATCATCAGTTAACTTAGAATCTAATTGACTTTGTAAATCTTGTATTTGTTTATTTAATTGTTGTGTCTTTTCTTTTGCACTTGCATCAGCAAATTCTTTTCTTATATATTCTCCTGATGATAAATCTGCAATTTTTTTGCCTTGTAATGCAGTATTAATATCGTCTACTGTCATTCCTTCTTTGTAATCTGTTCCTAATAATTCTTGTATATCCATTTTATATCCTTTCTCTATATCGTGATTATAGCACTTCTCTGTGCGAGATACGACTTGCTTTATAGCTCTGCAAGTTAGAGCAATTTTTTGAGCGTGAATTATAGTGCTTCTCTGCACGTGCTCTGTATATACTGTCTCTTATACACATCTGACGCTGCCGACGATCGCATAAGTGTAG
>ERZ1090869.1244-NODE-1245-length-11909-cov-48.069428_pt1 | contig 11909 bp, 9 predicted proteins | sample MGYA00478474_ERZ1090869 | MGnify/ENA primary metagenome ERZ1090869 (study PRJEB33644, sample SAMEA5815748) | chicken gut metagenome | biome: Chicken; feature: Gastrointestinal Tract; material: Caecum | place: Ireland | collected 2019-01-01 | study: A study of... | reverse complement strand
CATGAATTTCCCCACCGTGCCCACCGTCCCCCAGGCGCTGATGGAGCGTGCCAGCCACCCCGCCTACGGCTATTTTGAGACCACCGACGCCTACTACGACGCCATCATCCAGTGGCAGGTGCAGCGCAACGGCTGCGATCCCGCCCTGCTGACCCGGGACTGCATCGGGTACGAAAACGGCGTCCTGGGCGGGGTCGTCTCGGCCCTGACCAGCCTGGCAGGCCCCGGCGACCCGGTACTGGTCCACAGCCCCACCTACATCGGCTTTACCAGGTCCCTGCAGGACAACGGCTTCCGGATCGTCCACTCGCCCCTGGTCCGGGACGAGCAGGGCGTGTGGCGGATGGACTACGCCGACATGGACCGCAAGCTGAAGCAGTACCACATCCATGTGGCCATCCTGTGCAGCCCCCACAACCCCTGCGGCCGCGTCTGGACCCGGGAAGAGTTGGAACAGGCCATGGCGGTGTACCAGGCCAACTGCTGCGTGGTCATCTCGGACGAGATCTGGTCCGACATCCTGCTGAACGGCCACAAGCACACCCCCACCCAGAGCGTCAGCCCCGACGCCCGCAGCCGGACCATCGCCCTCTACGCCCCCAGCAAGACCTTCAATCTGGCGGGGCTGGTGGGCAGCTACCACATCATCTACGACGCCTGCCTGCGGGACCTGTGCCGCGCCCGGGCGTCCAAATGCCATTACAACAACATGAACGTCCTGTCCATGCACGCCCTGACCGGCGCCTACCGGCCCGAAGGGCAGGTCTGGGTGGACGAGCTGTGCCAGGTGCTCTCGGGCAACATCAACTATGCCTGCGATTACATCCGGGAGCATTTTGAAGGGGTCGAGGCGGCCCGGCCCGAAGGCACCTATATGCTGTTTGTGGACTGCACCCAGTGGTGCGCGGCCCACGGCAAGACCATCGACGACGTGGAAAAGGCCGCCTGGGCGGTGGGCGTCGCCGTCCAGGACGGCCGGATGTTCCACGGCCCCTGCGCGGTGCGGATGAACCTGGCCCTGCCCTTTGCCCGGGTGCAGGAAGCCTTCCGCCGGCTGGACCGGTACGTGTTCAACGCGTAAAGGCCCTCTGCCGTCCATACAAAACACACAGCAAAAAGCTCCCGGACATTTTGGCGTCCGGGAGCTTTCGTTTGGTGCGGGAGAAGAGGGTCGAACTCTCACTCTTTCGGAACTGGTGCCTAAAACCAGCGCGTCTGCCATTCCGCCACTCCCGCATGGATACTTATTTAGTCTACCAATCTGCGGGGGAAATGTCAATCCGCAATTTTGACCAAAACGCGCCCGGGGCCGCAAAAGGGCGCCCGGGCGCTGCTTGTCACAAGTTCGTTTCGATATCCTGCCAGAGGGGATTGTGCAGGATCTCGGCCTCCGGCCCGAAGAAGGCCCGGCCCGCCGTCTGGTCCCCCTGCAGCCAGTACATGAACCAGGCGGTCATGTAGCCGTCCGGCCAGGGCAGCATCTCGGCGTGATCGGCGCCGGTGCGCCGGGCCCGCAGTTTGGGCACCTCCGCGGGGATCAGGCTGTAGTTTTCCTCCTGGGACCACAGGGGCGAGATGGAGACCTCCTGCGCGTCCTGGGCTACCTCGGGGCTGCCGGCTTCCCCGGCGTCCAGCAGGCCGGTGCCCGCCGCCATGAAACAGGGGATGTCGATCAGGGCGGGGTCATAGGCCCAGTCCAAAGTGGAGGAATAGAGGCTGGACGGGGTGCTGGCCAGATACAGGGCTTTGTAGCGGTCCCCGTTCGGCTGGCTGGTCACCGCATTGATGGCCCCGATAGCCCCCTGGGAATGCCCCGCCGAGCCCACGTTGTCCAGGTCCAGCTTCTGGAAAAAGGGACTGGATGGGTCCTCGTTCAGCTCTGCCAGCAGGTCCAGCGCGCCGGCCGAGGCCTCGCCGCTCCAGGAGTTCTGCATCTCGTTGCCGATCACCACAAAGCCCCAGGACGCCAGATGCCGGAACACCGGCGCATAGCGGGTGGCGGGGACGCCGGTGCCGTTGGCCATCACCACCACGGGCCACTCCCGGTCCTCCTGGGCGAGGTCGGAGGGATACCAGATCTCATACCGCTTGATGAGCACATCCCGGGCGGGATACTCCGCATATGTAACATCGTACTCCCCCATCGCGGTGTACCTGGCTTCGATCTCGCCGCCCGTCCGGGTCTGGGTGTAATAATCGGCGGTCACCGAAGGGACGTCCCGGCTCCAGTCCCGGACGGCCCCCACAGCCGCCGCCCCCACCATCAGGGCGATGGCAATCTTTTGCATCGTCTCAAACATGGCTTTTCACCTTCCCTTGAATTTCTCTTAAAAAGAGATTTTCTGCCTTTATTGTACCAGCGTGTTGGGTACAAGTAAACCTGTTTTGGAATAAATTCACAAAATCCGTCAGGATTTTATTTTCATTTCAGGCATTCTATGCTATAATGAGATGGTATCATGCAGCGAAGGGAGGTGGAACCATGAAGCTCTGCATTGCCGCGGCTCCATGCAAGGCCTGAGAAGATAGACTTGTATGGAGCAGACTTCTATCTCTCAATGGCCTTGCCGTTTGACGCAAAAGCATCAAAAGGAAAAGGAGTCATTGAGATGGATCATCAAAAAATCGACCGGAACACCTGGGCCCGGGGCGAGCTGTTCGCCTTTTACATCGACCGGATGCGGGTGGTCATGAGCCTGACGGTGGACATCGACGCCGCGCCGCTGGCCGCCTTTGCCAAAAGGAACGGCCTGAAATTTTATCCGGCCATGATCTGGACCGTGTCCAGCGTCATCAACCGCCACGACGAGTTCAAATACGGCTGGGATGCAGACGGCAGCCTCATCCGGTGGGAGCAGGTCTGGCCCAGCTACGCGCATTTCCATCCGGAGGACCAGGCTTTTACCAAAATGGTCACCCCTTACGAGGAGGACCTGTTTGCTTTTCACGCGCGCTTCATGCGCGACCGGGAGCGCTGCCGGGACCTCCGTGCCGTCGTCCCCGACCAGCCGCCCAACTTTTTCGACGTGTCCTGCCTACCCTGGGTGCGGTACCGTCATTTTGACCTGCACGTTTTTGACGAAGGGACCTTCCTGGCGCCGGTGGTCACCTGGGGCCGGATGGAAGCGGAAGGCGAAAAGCGGATGATGCCTCTGACCATGAACATCCACCACGCCGTGGCGGACGGGTTCCATTTGTCCCGCTTTTTCACTGAGGTGCAGGAGCAGATCGACGCCCTGGGGGCTGGAGGTGCGCCATGGACCAGGTGATCTTATACATCCACGGCCAGGGCGGCAGCCCACAGGAGGCCGAGCGTTTCCGGCCTCTGTGCCCCGGCTATGACGTGATCGGGGCCGGCTACCAGGGCAGCCTGCCCTGGCAGGTGCGCGGCCAGCTGCTGGACGCCTACGGCGAAGCCCGCCGGCAGTACCGGCGGGTGTCGGTCCTCGCCAACAGCATCGGCTGCTATTTTGCCATGGACGCCTTCCGGGCGTGCGCCCCTGCCAGGGCTTACTTCATCTCGCCGGTGCTGGATATGGAGCAGCTGATCCTGGACCGGATGCGCTGGACCGGCGTATCGGAGGCCGAACTGCAGGCAAAGGGCGAGATCCCCACCGAATGGGGCGATCCCCTTTCCTGGCGGTATCTCTGCTACGTCCGGGAGCGCCCTCTCCAGTGGGACGCCCCCACCGAGATCCTCTATGGGGACCAGGACGGCCTCACCGACCGTCAGACGGTGGACGCCTTTGTCCGCAGCCACCCCGCCCGCCTCACCGTGATGGCGGGCGGCGAGCACTGGTTCCACACCGCGGAGCAGCTCGCCTTTTTGGACGGCTGGCTCCGGAACGTTTTGGATTGAATCACAGGCAGCCCCGCTGCGGCGTCCCGAGCCCGGCGGGGCTGCCCCTTATGCGGGAAAGGAGTTTGCCCGGATGAACGCTTTTCTTTTGCTGGTCCCCTTTTTCCTGATCCGTTTCGGGCTGCTGTCGCTGCTCAGCCGGCAGGCCGTCCGGCGGGCGGCCCGGTTCGCTCCCCTGCGCGGGCCCGAAAAGACGGCCTACGTTGTCTACCAGCTGTCCAACGCCGGGATCGTCCTGGGGCCGCTGTTCCTTTCGGTGCGCCCCGGACCGCCGGCGCTGTTTTGCGCGGGCGTTTTGTGCTACGGCGTGGGCCTTGCCCTGTGCGCCGCTTCGGTGGCGAGTTTCGCTTTCCCCGGCGGGACAGGGCTGAACACCAGAGGGATGTACCGGTTTTCCCGCCATCCCATGTATGTGGCCTATTTTGTCTGCTTCGCCGGGGTGGCCCTGCTGACCCGGTCGCCGGTCTTGTTCTGCCTTGTGCTGGCGTTTCAGATCTCTGCCCACTGGATCGTCCTGGCAGAAGAACGCTGGTGTCTGGAGACCTTTGGGGACGAGTACCGCCGGTACATGGAAAAGGTGCGCCGCTACCTCTAAATTTTTCAAACCGTCTCATTGCATTCTGCCGCTCCATCCGCTATCCTAAGAGCAGGAGGTGACGAAAATGGCGCACGAAGAAACGAAAGATTTCAACGCCATGCTGCACAAAGACAACGGGATGCCCCGGATCCAGCGGATCACCGACGCGGCGTCCATCCAAAAATACGGCGGCGACAAAATGTATCTTGCCCCGCCCCTGGCCTACGACCATCTGATGAAAAAGATCCCCCGGGGCCAGGTGATCACCCTGGGCGAGATCCGGGCCTATCTGGCGCGGACCGGCGGGGCCGACTTCACCGACCCCATCACGGCGGGCATTTTTGTATCCATCGCCGCATGGGCCAGCGCCCAGCGCACCGGAGACGAGACCCCCTACTGGCGGACCCTGAAAGCCGGCGGCGAGCTGAACCCCAAGTACCCCGGCGGCGTCGAGGCCCAGAAGGCAAAGCTGGAGGCCGAAGGCCACACCATCCTCTCCAAAGGGCGCAAGAACATCCGGTATTATGTCAAAGATTACGAAAAGGCCCTCTTTGTGCTGGAGTGAAGCCGCTAAAAGCCGATAGAAATTTTCATAAAACAAAAAACGGCAATCAGCACAAATAAAACCGCCCCGCGCCGGGAGCTTTCCTCCGGTGCGGGGCGGTCGTGTCAACTGGATTTTTTCATCTGTTCCCGGTGGTACTGCAGGGTGTAAAGCTGGTAGTAGCGGCCCCGTTTTTCCAGCAGCTGCTGGTGGGTGCCCTGCTCGATGATCCGCCCGTGGGACAGCACGATGATGTTGTCGGCGTGCTGGATGGTGGACAGCCGGTGGGCCACGATCAGCATGGTGCCCACCGAGCGCATCTTTTCCAGCGAGTCCTGGATCAGCAGCTCGGTCTCGGTGTCGATGTTCGCGGTGGCCTCGTCCAGGATCATCACCGAGGGCTCATGCAGGATGGTGCGGGCAAAAGAGATCAGCTGCCGCTGGCCGGCAGAGAAGTTGTTGCCGCGCTCCCGCACCGGCTCGTCCAGGCCGTGGTCCAGCTTGTTGATAAAGCGGTCCGCGTTTACATAGCGGCACACCTCCATGATCCGCTCGTCGGTGTCCCCTTCCCGCCGCAGGACGATGTTGCTGCGGATGGTGCCCGAAAACAGGAACACATCCTGCAGCATCTGCCCAAAGTGGCGGCGGATGCAGGAGATCTTGATCTTGCGGATGTCCACCCCGTCGATCAGGATCTGCCCCCGCTGGAACTCGTAATTGCGGCAGATCAGCGAGAGGATGGTGGTCTTGCCCGAGCCGGTGGAGCCCACAAAGGCCACCGTCTGGCGGGGCTGGACGTGGAAGGAGACCCCCTTCAGCACCCACTCGCCGGGCACGTAGCTGAACCAGACGTCCCGGAACTCGATCTCGCCCCGGATCTCGGGCAGCTCGATGGCGTCGGGGGCGTCCACCATCCTGGGCTCCAGGTCCAGGATGGAGAACACCTTTTCGGACGAAGCCATGGCGGACTGGAGCCAGTTGAACTGCTCCGCCAGGTTCTGAATGGGGTTGTAGAACTTGGAGATGTACATATAGAAGGTGACGATGGTGCCGCCCGAGATGGTCTGCCCCAGGAAGGAGTGGCCGTCCAGATAGCCCATGCCGCCCAGATAAAACAGGCACAGCACCGAGCTGACGTACAGCATGTACACCAGCGGCCGGAACACGCCAAAGACGAAGATCTCGTCCCGCTTGGCCTTGCCCAACGCCTCGCTGCGGCGGCGGAAGTCCTCCATCCGGGCGCCCTCCCGGCCAAAGATCTGGGTGATCTTGATGCCCGAGAGGTTCTCGGACAGGTAGGTGTTGATGTCGGTGGTGCGGTCCTTGACACGGCGGTAGGCACGCCGGGAAAATTTGCGGAAGATCACCGTAAACAGCACGATGAAGGGCACAAAGCACAGCACCATCAGGGTCAGCTCGTAGTTGACCAGCAGCATGGCCCCCAGGATGCCCAGGATCACAAAACAGTTTTTGGCCAGGTTGACCAGCAGGTTGGTGAACATCATGGAGATGGCGTTGGTGTCGTTGGTCACACGGGTGACCAGCTTGCCCACCGGGATCTCGTTCAGCTGCTCGTGGGCCAGGGACTCGATGTGGGTGAACAGGTCCTCCCGCAGATCGGAGATGATCCGCTGGCCCGCCTTCTGGAGGATGACCGCCTGGAAATAGGAGCTGACCATGGAAAAGACCAGGATGCCCGCATAGACCGCCACCATCCCGAACAGAGCCTGCAGGGTGAAATCCCCCACCAACATCTCCTCCACCTGGCCTACGATCAGGGGGGACACGATGTCGTACACGATGGAAAAAAGCATCAGCAGCCCCGCCGCCAGGAAGCTGCCCAGGTAGGGCCGGGCATAATGGGCCAGCCGCCGGACGATCTCGCTGTCGGGGATGTTGCGCTCAAAGCCCATGGAGGTCTTTTTGTCCTTGACCGTGGCATAGGCAAAGATCAGCAGGGCGGACACCGTGCCGATCAGCCCGCCTGCCAGCACAAGGGGATTCAGCTGCATCATGAATTGCCACCTCCCAGTTCATCCTCCAGCCGCTGCAGGTCCACCATCCGGCGGTAGTCCTCGCAGCGGGCGTACAGGGCGTCGTGGCTGCCCACGTCCACGACCCGCCCGTCGTCGATAAACACGATCTTGTCCATCCGCTCCACGGTGGAGATGCGGTGGGCGATCAGGATCGTGGTCTTGCCCGCCCGCTCCTGGTTCAGGTTGTCCAGGATGACCTTTTCGGTGCGGGTGTCCACCGCCGAGACCGAATCGTCCAGGATCAGGACCGGCGCATCCATCAGCAGGGCGCGGGCGATGGAGATGCGCTGCTTCTGGCCGCCCGAGACGGTGACGCCCCGCTCGCCCAGGACGGTGTTGTAGCCCTCCTTGAAGGCGGCCACGTTGTCGTGGACGTCGGCCAGCCGGGCCGCATGCTCGATGGCCTCCTGCCCTGCCGCGTCCACTCCGAAGGAAATGTTGTGGGAGATGGTGTCCGAGAACAGGAAGTTGTCCTGGGGCACATAGGCGCAGGCCGACCGCACCGACCGGATGGACAGGGTGTTCACGTCCTGCCCGTCCATGAACAGGCTGCCGTCGGGCACATTGTAGATCCGCAGGATCAGATCCACCAGGGCGGTCTTGCCCGCGCCGGTCTTGCCCACGATGCCCACCCGCTCGCCGCTGTGGATGGTGAAGGAAACGTCTTTCAGCACGTCAAACTCCCCGTCCGGATAGCGGAAAGTCAGGTGGCGGAACTCGATCTCGCCCCGGGGGGCGGTCAGATCGTGGACGCCGGGGCGGTCGGCCACGTCCACCGGCGCATCCAGCAGTTCGGTGATCCGGTTGAGGGAAGCCTTGCCGCGGGAGGTCTTTTCGATCAGCATGGACACCGCCATGATGGGCCAGACGATGGCCGAAAAGTAGCCGATGTATTCCACCAGCTGGCCGGCGTTGAACCGGCCGGTGTAGACCAGATAGCCGCCGTAGCCCAGGATGACGCAGGTGACCGACTCCACAAACAGGGTCACCAGGATGTTCAGCAGGGTGGAGATGCGGGTGTAGATGACGTTGATCTCCTCGTTTTCCCGGTTCAGTTTGCGGAAGGCCATCAGCTCCCGGGTCTCTTTGACGAAAGCCTTGACCACCGCGATGCCTGAAAAATTCTCCTGGGCAAAGTCGGACAGGTCGGCAAAGGCCTGCTGCCGCTCTTCCCAGCGGCGGGTCATCACCCGGCCCACGATGCTGCCCACCAGGAACATCAAAAAGGCGGGGATCATGGCCATCAGGGTCAGGGACGGATCCATCCGCCACATCTTGATAAAAGCCAGCAGCCCCAGGAACAGCGCGTCGCAGAACATCAAAACGCCGTCGCCAAAGCACTCCTGGATGGTCTCCAGGTCGTTGGTGTACAGGCTCATCAGGTTGCCCACCTTGTTCACCTGGTAATAGGCCTGGGACAGGTCCTTGCTGTGATCGAACATCCGGTTGCGCAGCTCGGTCTCCACCCGGATGGCCGCCCCGAAAAAGCAGATGCGCCACAAAAACCGGCCGATCACCATGGACACAATGATGCCGATCATGGGCAGGCAGATGTTCTGCATCAGCACCTGTTTGGTGAACGCGGTGGGCACGCCCCCCACCAGCACCTGCCCGCTGTTGACCCCGTTGATCAGCATCCGGTACAGCTCCGGGATGATCAGCTGCATGTAGTCCACAAGGATCAGCGCTGCGATGCCCAGCAGCAGCGTGGGCGCGTGGCGAAGGTAATAGCGGTTGATATACTTGCCAAAGATCACGTTGTTTCCCCCTTTTTGCTGGATTGCGCCGGGGCGGGCCGCCCGCCGCCGGACAAACAGAAAACGCCGGAGCTGACGCTTGCGCGCCGGCACCGACGTTTTGCTATTCTGGAGCGGCCGACGAGGCTCGAACTCGCTACCTCCACCTTGGCAAGGTGGCGCTCTACCAGATGAGCTACGGCCGCATATGGTGCCTCCGATCGGAATCGAACCAATGACACGGGGATTTTCAGTCCCCTGCTCTACCAACTGAGCTACAGAGGCATAATGGCGACCCGGATCGGGCTCGAACCGACGACCCCCAGCGTGACAGGCTGGTGCTCTAACCAACTGAGCTACCGGGCCACATGGTGGAAGTTAACGGGCTCGAACCGCTGACCCTCTGCTTGTAAGGCAGATGCTCTCCCAGCTGAGCTAAACTTCCACAAGATGGAGCGGCCGACGAGGCTCGAACTCGCTACCTCCACCTTGGCAAGGTGGCGCTCTACCAGATGAGCTACGGCCGCATGCTCCATGTGGCGCGCCGGCCTCGCTTGACCGGCGGCGAGGAATATTATACCCGACTTTCGCCTTCTTGTCAACACATAATTTTACTTTTTCCGCAAAAATGCAATTTGCATTGCATTATCACGCGAAACACTGTATAATAAGGTTTGAGGTGCATCTGAGAAGTCCAAAATGCCGGACCATTTGCCAGGAAGGTGCAGAGGCGTCTTTTTGGCGGAATGGGGCAGCGTTGGGGCGTTTTCCGATACATCCCAGTTGGCAGGGTGAAACATCCCCGTGGGAATGGAGCCATCCAAGAGAATCGTATATAAAGGAGTTTTCGCCATGTACAGGATCACGCAAAAGGTCGAGCTGAACCCGACTGTGACCAAGCTCAGCATCGAGGCGCCCCTGATCGCCCAGAAGGCGCAGCCGGGCCAGTTTATCATCGTCCGCCCGCTGGAGGAGAGCGAGCGCATCCCCCTGACCATCGCCGGCTACGACCGGCAGGCCGGCACGGTGGACATCATCTTCCAGATCGTGGGCGACACCACCATGGAGCTGAACGCCCTGAAGGTGGGCGACGAAGTCCATGATTTTGTGGGCCCCCTGGGCCGCCCTACCGAGACCGAAGGTCTGAAAAAGGTCTGCGTGGTGGGCGGCGGCGTGGGCTGCGCCATTGCCCTGCCCATTGCCCGCAAGCTGCACGAGGAGGGCTGCGTGGTCCACAGCATCATCGGCTTCCGCAGCAAGGACCTGCTGATCCTGGAGGATGACTTTGCCGCCTGCAGCGACGAGCTGCGGGTGATGACCGACGACGGCAGCTACGGCCAGAAGGGCGTAGTCACCGCCGCCCTGGAAGAGCTGATCGCCGCCGGCAACCAGTACGACGAGGTCATCACCATCGGCCCCCTGATCATGATGAAGTTCGTGGTCAAGACCTGCCAGAAGTACCACATCAAGAGCGTCGTCTCCATGAACCCCATCATGATCGACGGCACCGGCATGTGCGGCGGCTGCCGCCTGACCGTGGGCGGCAAGCTGAAGTTTGCCTGCGTGGACGGCCCCGACTTTGACGGCGACCTTGTGGATTTTGACGAGGCAATGGCCCGCGGCTCGATGTACCGCCCCTTTGAGGCGCACGCCCGGGAAGAGGCCTGCCACCTGTTCAATATGGAGGTGAAGTGACCATGGCTTTCAATATGGACCCCAAAAAGTGCCCCATGCCCGCCCAGGACCCCCAGGTCCGGCGGCACAACTTTGACGAGGTGGCGCTGGGCTACACCGCCGAGATGGCCGTCAACGAGGCCAAGCGCTGCATCCACTGCAAGAACCGGCCCTGCGTCGAGGGCTGCCCCGTGGGCATCAAGATCCCCGAGTTCATCGCCCAGGTGGCCGAGGGCGACTTTGAAGCCGCCTACCAGATCATCAGCGAGGACTCGGCCCTGCCCGCCGTCTGCGGCCGGGTCTGCCCCCAGGAGAGCCAGTGCGAAGGCCGCTGCACCCGCGGCATCAAGAACGAGCCGGTGGGCATCGGCCGCCTGGAGCGCTTTGTGGCCGACTGGCACCGGGAAAACGTCCATGCCGGCCCCACCGTGCCCCCCTTCAACGGGCACAAGGTGGCCATCATCGGCGCGGGCCCTGCCGGCCTGACCGCCGCCGGCGACCTGGCCAAGATGGGCTATAAGGTCACCGTCTACGAGGCCCTGCACGTGGCGGGCGGCGTTTTGATGTACGGCATCCCCGAGTTCCGCCTGCCCAAGGCCATCGTCCAGCAGGAGATCGAGGGCCTGAAGGCCCTGGGCGTGGACATCGAGTGCAACATGGTCATCGGCCGCATCCTGACCGTGGACGAGCTGATGGGCGAATATGGCTACGAGGCCGTCTTTATCGGCACCGGCGCCGGCCTGCCCCGCTTTATGGGCATCCCCGGCGAAAGCCTGAAAGGCGTCTACTCCGCCAACGAGTTCCTGACCCGCTCCAACCTGATGAAGGCCTACCGCCGCGACAGCCACACCCCCATCTACGTGGGCAAAAAGGTGGCCGTGGTGGGCGGCGGCAACGTGGCCATGGACGCCGCCCGCAGCGCCCTGCGCCTGGGCGCCGAGACGGTCTACATCGTCTACCGCCGCGGTATGGAGGAGCTGCCCGCCCGCAAGGAGGAAGTGGAGCACGCCGAAGAGGAGGGCATCGTCTTCAAGACCCTCACCAACCCCGTGGCCATCCTGCCCGACGACCAGGGCTTTGTCCGGGCCATCCGCTGCATCCAGATGGAGCTGGGCGAGCCCGACGCCTCCGGCCGCCGCCGCCCCATCGAGGTGCCCGGCAGCGAGTTTGAAATGGAGGTCAACAGCGTCATCATGAGCCTGGGCACCAGCCCCAACCCCCTGATCCGCTCCACTACCCCCGGCCTCGAGACCAACAAGCACGGCTGCATCGTCACCAGCGGCGACGACGGCGACACCAGCCGCGAGGGCGTCTATGCCGGCGGCGACGCCGTCACCGGCGCGGCCACCGTCATCAAGGCCATGGGCGCCGGCAAGGCTGCCGCCAAGGCCATCGACCAGTACATCCAAAACAAAGCGAAGGGTTGATCCCCTGCTTATCCAGCGCCCTGTGCCGTGCAAAACCGGCGCGGGGCGCTTTTTGC
>ERZ1090869.1243-NODE-1244-length-11921-cov-4.721810_pt1 | contig 11921 bp, 12 predicted proteins | sample MGYA00478474_ERZ1090869 | MGnify/ENA primary metagenome ERZ1090869 (study PRJEB33644, sample SAMEA5815748) | chicken gut metagenome | biome: Chicken; feature: Gastrointestinal Tract; material: Caecum | place: Ireland | collected 2019-01-01 | study: A study of... | reverse complement strand
CCGGCATAAACAAGGAAGCTACGATGGCGTGGATGAGTGAAGTCTGGAATAAACACATGAGCTACCGTGGCGGGTGATAGTACTATCAGGACTAAAGATGGGGGCTACCGTGGCAATGATAGTGTCATCAGGACTAAAGACAGCGGTTACCGTAGCAACGTTCATTGTTTTGGTACAAGACATAGCGGCAGTGTGACTCACACTGCTGAGGACGATTAGTAGAGCTTTATAAGGAATAAACGGCTCAGACTCTTTGAGATTGAGTCTGGGCTGTAATCTTTGATATGCGGAGAGAGGAACGATTGAATGCTAGTTAGTGTGATTATGCCGACTTACAACTGCGGCAAGTTCATTTTGCAATCGCTTGATTCTGTGATTGCCCAGACGGTTACAGACTGGGAGGTTCAGATTGTGGACGACTGCAGCACGGATAACACTGCCGAAGTGTTGAAGCCGTACTTGGAGAAGTATCCCAATATCCACTACTATGTTCTTCCGCAGAATGGGGGACCAGCGGTTGCCCGGACGGAGGCCATGAAGCGGGCGACTGGCAAGTATATCGCATTTCTGGATAGCGATGACTTGTGGATGCCGGATAAACTGGAAAAGCAGATCGCCTTTATGGAGCGGACTGGCGCAAAGTTTAGTGCGACCGGCTATGGCTGGATGGACGAGGAAGGAAACGACCTGCACACGGTATTCATTCCTCCGAAGAAAACTGACTACAAGAAAATGATTCGTCTTTCCAATCCAATCGGCAACCTGTCGGTGATGTACGATCAGGAGGCACTGGGAAAGTTTGAAGTGCCGCCGATTAAGAAGCGCAATGACTTTGCTCTGTGGCTGAAGATCCTGAAGAAAACGGATTACTGCTATGGCATGGAAGAAGTCTTGGGTACATATCGGATGGGCCGTGCTGGATCGGTGTCCAGTAACAAGTTGAAACAGGCAAAGTACCATTGGCAGCTATACCATGAAATCGAGGGTCACAATGTGGTACGCAGCTTGTATGAACTTGGATGCTGGGCGTGGGTAAAGGGTACTGGCATCGGGATTGATAAGAGGAAGGTTTAATTGCTGAATAAAAGGACACAACAGGTAAGTGTTTCAGTGCATGGCATATTACAGGACAAAGTATTTAAGTTTTACACAAAACTTCCGCACTGCATAGTTTGCCGGAAAAGACATATGAAGAATGTTCGTTCGCGATTTAATTATAGCGATCTGAGTGATATCTCTATCTTTGCAGCAAATTGCATTGGCGGAGAGCTTTACTATCTTTTGGGGCTGAAATTTAGCTCGCCGTTAATTAACATTTCGATTGACAGAAATCAATTTATTACATTGTGTTCAAATCTTAAGGAGTATTTATCGCAGCCTATTTCTGTTTCGCTGCATAATGGGATGTGTGTTGGAAAATCGGGGGGGTCTGGACTAAAGGAAGTAGAGATTCGATTCCCGCATGACACGGATTGTGAAAGCGTCAAGAAAAAATGGGCCGAACGCTGCAAGCAGGTAAATTATGAAAAGATTGTTCTGATAAATGACGACAAAGGACTAACGGTATCAGATTATGAGGCTTATAAGGCAATCCCAGCGTTCAGAAAGATTCTTTTTACAGCAAAAGATATGAGTGGAGAATATGAGTTCTGCCATCAGTTGACGGAATATGATGGACAAACTTATACGGGCAGCTACAACGGGAAGTCGCTGGATGGACTTTGGAAATTCACTAAAATGTGGGATTATGTATCGTTTTTGAATGGGGATACTCATTAAGATGGGAGATTCGGGATGAAAAAGGTGGGAATCGTTGGACATTTTGGGTTTGGTTATGACTTGTTGAATGGTCAGACAATTAAGGTCAAAATTCTGTTTCATGAATTTCAAAAACAGCTTGGAACAGAAAGTACTATGGCTGTAGACACACACGGCGGAGCTAAGAAAGCTCCTGCGATGATTGCCGGTACAATAAAAATGTTCCAGCAGTGTGAAAATTGCATGGTTTTACCGGCGTACAAGGGCGTGCTGATTTTTACACCCTTGTTTTCGGTACTTAATAAAATTTACCACCGCAAAACATACTATATTGTTGTCGGTGGCTGGCTTGATAGTTATCTGGATAAGTACAGGTGGCTTGAAAAACAGCTCAAAAATTATACAGCAATTTGCGTAGAGACAACAACGATGAAGAAGGCTCTTGAAAGACGTGGCTTCAACAATATTGAGTTGATGGCGAATTGCAAAGAACTGGCGCAGCTTTCAGCTTCTGATTTGCAACATTCATTCGAAGAACCTTATGCGCTCTGTACATTTTCACGTGTTATGAAAGGTAAAGGAATCGAAAACCTTATTAACGCCATCAAGAAAGTTAATGAGAAAAGCGGAAGCGTTGTGTATACGCTCGATATTTATGGAGAAGTTTGGAAGGACTATACCCATGAATTTGAAGAGCTACAGAAGCATTTCCCGGAATATATCAAATATAAGGGAAGTGTGAACTACGACGACAGTGTGGAAACGCTGAAGAACTATTTCGCACTTGTGTTCCCGACACTTTTTTATACCGAGGGAATACCTGGGACGATCATAGATGCGTATGCTGCCGGCCTACCTGTAATATCATCAAAATGGGAAAGCTATGATGATGTGATCGAAGATAATATTACGGGTATTGGCTATAAATTTGGCAGTGACGATGCACTTGTTGAAACACTTGAAATGATAAAAAGCAATCCTCAAAAGATAATTGACATGAAAGAGGCTTGCTTACGGAAAGCAAAAGATTTTTCGCCAAAAGTAATTGTGAGCGGATTCATACGGAAGTTTTTCTAAGGAGTAAGCTATGATTTCTAATGCAATGATTCAGAAGTGGATAAAAATGCTTCGACATGATAGTGTTCTTCATGTGGAACAAGATGAAGGAAAATACTATTCGGTATCTGAAATTGCTGGATACTATAACAATTTTTGTGGGAAGATTCAAAACACAAAGAATATTGATACATCCGGTATTCCGCAGAACATTGCATCACATGGAAATGATAGAGAACAAGTTTATTTCCCGATTGCCATATTTCAATACGGTCTGGGAGCATATGATCTTTGGCTTGAAACTAAAAAGCGCGACTATTACAATGCCTTTTTAGCGATGGCGGATTGGGCAGTCAGTAATCAGGAAAAGTCCGGCGCATGGAATACATTTGGGGTACTGCACTATAATAATCCTTATTCTTCGATGGCACAGGGCGAAGGCGCATCCTTATTGGCTCGTGCATATAAGGAAACAGAGAATCAGAAATACTATACTGCATGCACAAAAGCAATCGACTTTATGCTTTTGCCGGTAGCAGAAGGCGGGACAAGTGAATACTCCCCCGATGGACTGGTTCTAAAGGAGTATCCAGACAAAGCTCCTGTGCTGAATGGATGGATTTTTTCAGCTTTTGGATTATTTGACGCATGGAAACTGACAGGAAAGTTGGAATACTCAGAGGCGTGGAAACAAACCTCTGATGGAATAAAAAACAGTTTATGTAAGTTCGATGCGGGTCATTGGAGCTACTATGATATGGGCGGAAAGCTTACGAGTCCATTCTACCATTCTTTGCACATTGAACTCCTGAAAGCGTTGAATCATCTGTTGCCTGATTCAGAATATGAAAGATATATAGATAAGTGGATCACCGAAAAAAATAGTTGGATTTGGAATAAGGTCGCTTTTGTACGAAAGGCTATGCAAAAGATTACCGAAAAGCAGACGCAGGAATGGGTCATGGTCAGCTGAAAATGCTGCATCTAGTAATCAGGATATATGGAGCAATATATGAAGATAATTCAGATTATGCCGGATTTTGGACTGGCTGGTGCAGAAACCATGGTGGAAAATCTATCATGTAGTCTTGCTGCAGAAGGCCACGATGTTTTAGTTATTAGTTTTTTTGATTTGCATACTGCTATAACGGAACGCATTGAAAACAAGGGTATTAAAATAGAGTACCTAGGCAAAAAAAGAGGATTTGATCCGTCTATTATTTCAAAAATGCGGAGAATAATAAAGGCATATCAACCAGATGTCATACACACGCATCGGTATGTTTTGCCGTATGCCTTTTTGGCTTCACTGGGTTTAAAGGTTAAAAGGGTGCATACGGTGCACAGTGTTGCCCAGAAGGAGCAGACGAAAGCAGGAAAAACCATTAATGGGGTACTATTCCAACATTTTAATGTGGTTCCTGTGGCACTGAGTGAAGAAATCCAAAAGACGATTCAAGAAGTGTATGGATTGCCAGACAACAGAATACCAGTTGTATTTAACGGAATTGACCTTTCACGATGCATTGTAAAGGAAAGTTATGCGAGAAAAGATACCTTTACAGTTCTTCATATAGGTCGGTTCATGGATGTGAAGAACCATGAACTTCTGTTGAGAAGCTTTGCTCGTTTCAAAGAACACCATTCGGATGCAAGGCTACAGTTGCTGGGAGATGGTGAACTCAAAGAGAATATGATGCAGCTTGCAGGTCAACTCAATATTACAGATGCAGTCGAGTTTGCTGGTTTACAGAGCAACGTTTACCCTTGGCTGCACAATGCAGATGTTTTTGTTCTTCCGTCTAAATTTGAGGGAATGCCAATGACATTGATTGAGGCAATGGGAACTGGACTCCCTATTATTGCAAGCGATGTTGGCGGAATTCCTGATATGCTCATGGATCAAAAGGATGCGCTACTGATTGCCCCCAAAGAGGAGAATATCCTTGTAGCTCTCGAGTCGATTTATTCTGATGAAGAAAAGAGAAAGCGTCTAGGGCGGAATGCATGGGATAAGTCAGCTGCTTTTTCGGCGATAACGATGGCAAAAAAGTATGCCGACATATACGAAAATATAAGTGAGGGTGGAGTCTAATGAAGTGCTTATTTGTCGCATCAAGTATGAATTTTGGCGGAGCAGAGCGTGTGATGAGCATTCTTTCTAATGCATGGTGTGATAAAGGCTGTGAAGTTAAAATTTTGCTTACAGGAACAGCTGCTGAAAGTAACTATGCATTAAAATCTCAAGTAGAGCTCCTGAGCTGCTACAGTGAAAAAAAGATGGGTATTCCTCATATTGTAATCATAAGAGCGATTCGTTCTCTGTGTAGAAGGTGGAAACCGGATGTTGTAATATCCTTTTACAATGATGTTGCTGCTCTAACAGCGGTGGCAATTACAGGACTTCATATTCCGCTGATTTATTCTGAACGAAATGATCCGAATCATGTTAATCAGAGAAAAGTTGATAAGATTTATAGAAAAATTGTAGAACATAGAGCGGATGAATTTGTCTTCCAGACTACAGGTGCACAAGAATGTTATCCGGAAAAAGTGCAAAAACGTAGTGCCGTTATTCTCAATCCGCTTGATGTAACAGGATTCCCTACGCACGATTTTACCGTAGAAAGAAAAGAAATTGTAACAGTTGGTCGATTGGAGCCTCAAAAAAATCAGAAGTTACTTATCAATGCATTCTCCGAACTTGCAAAAAAAATTCCTGACTATACGCTCGTTATATACGGTGAAGGAAGCCTAAGAAAGGAGCTTGAAAAATTTATTGAGTCTAAGGGCCTTAAGGATAGGATCTTTTTGCCTGGGGCGAAAAATAATATTCAGGAATATATCAAGGATGCTTCGCTTTTTGTACTAAGTTCAGATTACGAGGGAATTCCTAATGCATTAATTGAAGCTATGGCAATTGGTTTGCCATGTGTTTCAACAGATTGTTCGCCAGGTGGCGCAAGAGAATTGATAACCAATGGAGAAAATGGAGTTATCGTAGAATGTAGGAATTCTAATGAATTGGCAACGGCGATGGCCCGTCTGTTGACGGATAGGGAAAGCGCAAAAAAAATGGGCACTAATGCAAAGAAGATTTATACGCGAGTAGACAAAAATCTTGTTTGCAATAGATGGCTTGATTTAATTAGGGATTGTCGGGGAAGAAAAAATGGAGTTTAAGCAAAAAAGAGCGTGTATAGTATACTCAATAATTGCTCTGTTTATGGCACTGGTCTACTCATATAAAGATGCTATATGGGTAAATGAACAGTATGCAATGTATTTTAAGCGAGGCGATACGTCAACACCGATATATCTTATACTCATTTATTCTGCCTTGTTTGTGATTTTTATAGTTGCCGTGGCAAAGATTTGTGAAAACAGGGCGCATTTCTTATACGGTTCAATATTGTTCTTGACAATTGTGTTCTATTTTTCAAAAATGCTCCTCGAAGATGGCTTGTATTCTGCAATTACTTCGCCAACAACGCCACTTGTCTATTTGGTGAGTCTGGCTGTTTTTGTTGGAATGGATGATGGAATATGGAATGCAGTTAGAAGAATTTTGCCGATATTAATAATTGCATATATTTGTTTACTTGGATATGAATATATAACGCTTGTGGTCAGGTATGGCGTAGTAGTTGTTGGAAATTCTTCGCTGATTTACTATTATGTATCCTTGTTTTGGTGTTCAGTAATTTATTTGACGGATAGAATTTTGCGTGATGATGGGATTGGGTTGCCACAAGCGCTTCTAATTGGATTTAATGTTATTTTTGCAGTCATTATTAATTCTAGAAGTTGGATTATCCAATCGTGCCTTGTCGGTATAGCTATTTATTTGCTGGGAACAACACAGCATAATGTTCGAATTAAAATATTGCGTGTAATACTGCTTATGTTGACGGGTTATTTGATTGTTCGCCTCTTGCAGAGTTATTTTTCAAATAACTTGATTTTTTTGAGCGATAAACTTGGTCGTGACAGTCGAAGCCACCAATATGCAGATATTGCAGGAGCATCATCTTTTTTGGGATGGGTATTCGGCAATGGCGCAGGGGCGGTATATTATGACTCTACACAAGGCTATATTTCTAATATAGATAACCAATATTTGTTTGTTGCATTTCATTATGGCATAGTAGTTCTTTTACAGTGGCTGGCTCCTCAGCTAAAAACGCTCATATCAATAGTGAAATTTCGTTCAGTAAGAATGGTTGCAATGCTCCCAATCATTTGTTGGTTTATGGCTTTGGGAGGATTGTCGGTTTTTAATGTGGTGTATTGTGATGTGAAGCAATTGGTGATAATGCTTTATATGGGGCATATTCTATCGCTGAATGATCACGGAGGATATGCAGATGAGTAAAGTTTTATATATTGGTTGGTCGGGATTACCTGAGACGGCAGCGGGAATAAGGGTATACCAAATTGCCAAGGTATTACGTGAAGCAGGCAATGAGGTCATCTTTTTATGCTTAAGTCAGCCGACACCTGGAAAGCAAGACGAAATTGAGTATGATGGATTCCGCTATATTTTAAAGGAACAATCAAAGTCGAAAATTAAGAATGTAGAAAACATATTTTGTGGTTGTGCTGATTTCTGTGTAATTAAAGATACGATTGTTGCCGAAAAGCCGGATACCGTCATTGTCTATAATGAAAAAGAGAGGCTGACTAAAAAGATAATTGCTTTTTGCCACCCACGCGGGATTACGGTTGGCGCAGACGTAACAGAATGGTATGAGCTATCACGATCAAAAAAGTGGAACTATGTAGTTGCTAAAAACGTGGATTATCGTATCCGAAACATGGATTTCAAGTTGGATTACATCATATCCATTAGTCCTTATCTTACAGCATACTATCAGTCCCATGGCTGTAAAAATGTGATTGAGATACCGCCTATTATGAACTGTGTCAAATCTGAAATTGTGCCGACAATCCATGGAGTTCGCCATTTGGTATATGCAGGGTCGCCGGCGCAAAAGGACTTGATTCTTCCGTATCTAATCGCAATCAAGGACATAAACAATGACCAAGTAAGGGTTGTTGCGGATATCGTTGGGGTGACAAAAGAGCAGGTTAAAACGCTTTTGCAAATCGATGATCCGGAGAAAATTGGCATCATCGCGTATGGTCGTGTTCCTCATGAAGAATGCGTGAAGGTGATTGAAAAAGCAGACTTCAGCATTCTCTTTCGAGAGAATCTTCGGTATGCAAAAGCAGGTTTTTCTACGAAGCTTTCTGAGAGTCTATCACTAGGAATTCCTGTTCTATGTAATGCAGTTGGTGGTGCTGATGAAATCATTAAAGATGGTTTCAACGGTGTAAAAATTGAAGGATGCGATTCTGTATCCATTATGAAGGCCATTGAACGAATTTTTTTATTGGATGAAGGTTCGATTGATGCTATGAAACAACACGCAATAGAGACGGCAAAGCAGCTTTTTGTTGGTGAGTTGTACACTGGCGTTTTGGATAGAGCTGTCAATATGAAACCGTGATTGATACAGTGTACGGAAGGAGGAGGAAGATGATTACTGCAAAGTTGACAAAAGAAAATGCCGCAAAACTAATTGGTACAAGATGTGCGATGAAATCAAACCCGCGCAGTTTTCTGGGCTATAAAAGAATTATTGACACAGAAGAGTATGCAGTATTTGAACACCCAGTGAAGGCAGCTTCTGTGGTCGCGGCATATGGCGATATTGTGGTAAAGCGAAGAGGGAACACGTTGTTTTACATTCCAAATGTCCGAGCCCCTTTTCTTAATTATCGCATTGAACTGTGTGATAGAAACTTTCCCGGTTTGATTCAAGGCAGCAATTTTATGCAGTGCCTTTTGCTTCCGTATATGCGTGTTGTAAAACAGGACATCTATGTTAAAGATGTTCGACTTTGCATTTTTACAGATAAAGGCCAAATTTATCATAACAAGCCGGCAAGAAATAAAACCTGTGAAGGCTTTTCAAAATCTGGAGATAGTATCAAATTTGAAGAAAGTGTTGTTTGGGATCTGCCGGGGAGAAAACATCCAGCACCTCATAATAATGTTTCGGAATGTGAATGCTATTATCCGGGGCTACCAAACCGCTGCTATTCTTATACACCTTGTGTAAATTCAGATTCAAGCTACCACGATACATATGGAAATGGTGGATTTGGAAAGAGCAAGGAAGTGTCTATTGGGGGCGAAGCGAAACTGTGTTCGCGTTTCTACCGATACTCACAGACACTCCAGGCTAATGCCTTTCGATTTATTGGAACAGGAACCAGAAATGACAAAATGAACCTGATTGGGACATACTGTTCCAATGTTGAAGAAGGGGTCAGAGTTTGTATTTTTGCGTCCAGTGACGGCGGAAGACAGTGGTATTGTAAATACGAGTTTAGTGACATAGGCGAGTATGAATTTCAACAGGGTCATAGTAACGCTTGGGGAACAAACTTTGGAAATAAAATAAGGATAGAGGGTGATGTAGATTGCACTGATAGCGATATAACTATCTGTAAGAGAACAGTGCTTTTGCCTGAAACGGTGGATGGGACTGTAAGGACACGATTCAAATGGAATGAATCAGGTATGGTGTCGCAATTACAAAAAGGCGATACAGTAAAAGTTATTACACAAACACCACACGGCCTTACAACGGGAAATATTATTGCACTGTGCAGCAAGAAAATCAAACCTCATGCGATTGACTGGATGCTTGCAGATGGAGTAGATGAGAACGGAAATAGAAATGGCTTCCAATTTAAGGTTAAAGTGGTTGATGATCATTGCTTTGAACTATATGAATTGGTTTCCAGTGCAAAGCCAACCTTGCCTTGTAGACACATCCACCATATCAATACCTTAAAAGATGGGTGGATCATTGGTACGGGAGAAATCTATCCAAATGGATGGCTTTTGTATCTGCAACAGAAAAAAGCTGATACTTACTCTATTACTGACGCAAGTGAAGAATTGACCATCAGGAGAATTAATACAAAAAATGACTCTGTTCAAAGAACAATGGGCGCAATTCTGAATGATTCGTCTGCAGGAGATTTGATCTATGCGTCAGATCATGACACGCTAGAGCGCAATGCAGTCAATGACAGTAGTCTTAGTGGGATATCGAGAAGCTCTATAGGTGTGTTTGTTGGAAAACTTGATGCAATAGATAATAGAAACCACTTTGAATGTGTGTATGAGGCAACTGAGCCATGTTATTATTTCCAAAAGCTCGATGATATGCTGGTGTTTACTGGTCAAAGAGGTGAGCTCGCAATCTGTTTTGACCCGGATTATAAGAAATGGCATCATGAAAACTTGGGCTGCACCGTGATGTATTATTATGGGTGTTGCCACCAGTATCAAATATTCAATGATTACATACTACTCAGAAAATAAGAGAGGGACCGCCTTCATTTATGGAAAAAAAGAAATCAAAAATTTCAATACCAGTCGGGTTTAAATCAGCAATAGTATATTTGTTTGCAACTGTTTTTACACGAGGACTTGCTATTATTACCACCCCGATCTTTACCAGAATTATGACTACAGATCAAGTGGGTGTGGTCAATTTATACAGCTCGTGGTATTCAATGATAACAGTTGTTTCAACGTTGGCTTTAACGTCGGGTGGATTTTCTATTGCGTTGCGTGAGTTTGAGAAAGAGCGCGATCAATATGTATCTTCGGTACTCTCCCTAACATCTATTGTTGCAATTGGGCTGGCACTCCTTTATTTTATTGCACCTTTGTTCTGGAACAATATAACAGGACTTCCGACACACCTGATGATATTGCTTCTGATAGGATTGCTTGTTGCACCAGCTAGAGATTTTTGGCTCTCGCGACAGAGATTTGAATATCGCTATAAGCTATCAGGTACGATGACAGTGCTTTCGGCGGTAGCGGCGTCTGGCTTAGCGGTTGCAGCTGTTTTATATGCAAATAGTATTGGATTTTCCGATATTGCAAGCGTTCGGCTCTTTGCCAATTATTCAATTATCTATGGCGTCGCTTTTGTTATTTGGCTTTCCATTTTCCTGAAAGGGCGTTGCTTTTACTCTTCAAAATATTGGAAGTTCTCACTTCAACTGAGTTTGCCACTGATTGGCTATTCGATTGCTTCTCAGATTTTGAGTGTTTCGGATCGTCTTATGATTAGCAAAATGGTTGGTAATTCAGCTGTTGGCGTCTATAGCACATTGTATACGGTGAGTTCGCTTTCACTGATGGTTTGGACGGCAATCAATGCTTCTTTTGAACCGTATTTATATCAAAATATGGAGAATCCCAAAAGCAAGATTAAAAAACTGTCGATGTCGATGCTTGGAATGTATTCGTTGGTGGCTATTTTGTTAGTGTACCTTGCACCGGAAATTGTTCGAATTCTTGCGACTGAAGAATACTACAAAGGTATATACATAATGCCTCCAATTGCGGGTGGAGTTTATTTTATTGCAGTGTCAAATCTGTATTCAGACATTCTGGTATATCTTAAGAAAACGAAGATGATTATGGTGTCATCTGCCATTGCGGCCACGCTTAATGTGGTATTGAACTATGTCATGATTAACGCGTATGGTTATATGGCTGCGGCGTACACAACGCTGATTTCTTATATTGTTATGGCGTTGCTCTTATCGATATGGGCAAATCGGGAATTTAAAAAGCATATAAAAGAAGTCGATTTTGTGTACGATAACAAACTGATTCTTGCAATTTCAATTATGACACTTATCGTTTCGCTTTTTGCAATTTCGATTTATGATTACGCGATTGTACGTTATGCAGTGGCGGCGGTTATTTTCATTGCAACGGCCGTGTACGGCATTCATTACCTGAAACAAAACAAGGATATGAAAAAGGACAGAGCCTAAAGGAAAGTTGCAACCCGGTAAATGGAAGGCTTGAGTCAATTACGATATGGAGGATAGGCAAAGTGGGTGTTATTTCAAAAATAGCCGATAGAATGGCTCGGAGAAATCCAATTGAATATGCGCGTAAACTAGGCGTCAAGGTTGGAAAAGAATGCAGATTTACTGGTAACCCTAGGGTGTATCTGAAAACTCAAAAACGCCCAAAAAAGTGTTAAAAAGACAAG
>ERZ1090869.1241-NODE-1242-length-11925-cov-11.614659_pt1 | contig 11925 bp, 16 predicted proteins | sample MGYA00478474_ERZ1090869 | MGnify/ENA primary metagenome ERZ1090869 (study PRJEB33644, sample SAMEA5815748) | chicken gut metagenome | biome: Chicken; feature: Gastrointestinal Tract; material: Caecum | place: Ireland | collected 2019-01-01 | study: A study of... | reverse complement strand
GTCATGAAACCGGAGGTTCCATAGGTTCCTTTGGTCGAGTAGTTCAGGTTCCGTTCCCGGTCTGCGACTTCGCCGTTGCGGTCATAGCCCATCCGCATGAGCAGGAAGATCAGCAGCCCAAATACCACAAGGCAGATCCCAATCCCATACAGGTTATACGGAAAATCGGTGACTGCCTGGAAACAGGCTGCCGGATGCGGGGATGGCATCTGTGGGGAACTGCCATTGCCCGGCGTGTTACCGGCGGCAGTCCAGATGCGATAGTTTCGGATAAACTGAGCGATATAGCCGCCTGCATATAAGGTGCAGAGGCTGATGGGAAGCAGATAAATGAGCTTCCACCATTTACGGTTCATGCAAAAACCCCTTTCTAAACTTAGAGAGGTCAATACTGGAGAACCGAATGTCGGCGGTCAGATATCGTTTCAGACAGGGGATTTGGAAATCAAAGCAGATCATCACCCCCTTTCTGCCGTATACATTCAGTCCGGTATTGAATCGGTTAATTCGGTGCAAGTCAAAATCATATGCAAGAACCGCAGGGTTCCCGGAAGCGTCCACCCCATCATGGTCGATGGGAAGGTCTGGCTGCCGGGAACCTAAATCGGATAACAGTAACTGGTCCAGCTGTTTCATGAGCCGTGGCCGGACCAGCAGTTTCAAAAGCGTTTCACCTTCCGGTGTGTTTGGCAGATAGTGAAAGTGTTCATAGGATGTATCCGCTACAAACAGACTCTTTTTGTATCCGCCGGTACTGGTCAGGAGCTGGTAAGCGGTGTCCATGTCCTTCCCGGTCAGGATCGCCCGGACTTTTGGGTGCCCCGTATAGGGGAAGTCCTGCAGGTAATGCTGCAGGAAGGCGTTCAGCCGTACCTCTGTCCGGTATTCCCACTTGAGTACATGGTCACCGGTGTTATACAGTGCATAGGCACAGTGGGGAGCAAGCAGCACCCCCATGCTCCGGGAATTTCTGATCTTGGTTGCCTCTGAACCGATGTGCTTAAACTCCCGTGATGAGTAAAAAAGGGGCAGGTTCCCCATAGTGAGGATACCGGCTTCGCGGCCTTCCCTGAAAATATCCGGTTTCTGGTCAGCAAAGAACGGGATGCCGGCGCTTAGGAGAGTCAGATAGGTTTCTGCTTTCTGGTACAGACGCAGCCGACGGGTTACTTCGCTTCGGACCTGATTGGTTTCGGTATTCCCGGTGAGGAAGTCACGGAAACGCTCCGGATTTTGAGCAAGGAGCATCTGTTTAGCCCGTCCGGTCAGGCGATAGCCCCTTAAATGATCCCGATAGTGAGTCCGCAGCAGTTTTTGTGCCTTTAACTCTGTAATGAGCTTTTCTCCATAAGAGGGGCTTGGGATCAGACGGGTAAGCTGGTCAGCAGGAAATTCCCCGCAAAGAGCGACCATTTCCAGGAGCCTGTATTTCTGGGAGGTAGAAGGATACAAAATCAGTCACCCCTCCTTCCGGTAGTTACCCATGTAAGTCTGTACTTGGGTAAAAAGTTGTGCTTCCCGGCAAACAAAAAAAGCAGGGATTTCCTGCTTTCAAAGGATGTTTTACCAATGTCGGATAAAATGACGGAAAAATCATGAAATTTCCGATATGGTTTCAATCTCGTTTTTTCGTCCTTTCAGCCACTGGGGAAACCGGGATTTTCCCATCACATAGATGACAGTATGATCCGTATCTCCCAGCTCCGTGGTGTGGTAGGAGTCGCAGTAAAGCCCGCTGTCATCCACCATGATATAGGTGGCAATCGTGTCCAGAAGCTGTTTGAACTCCAGGTTATCGTAATCACGTACCCGGTCAAATGGGCCGTTCCGGTCATAGATCTGGCTGAAGCAGACCACACATTCCCGGTACAGGGGAAGGGAATGGACCGTCAGGTAGTTCTGCAGCGCATAGTTTAGCGGCTCATGGAGAAAGGCAGCGTTGACGTGCTGCTTTCTTTTGGGAAGCAGGCCCGGAAGCGTAATGGAGATCAGATCTTCGTCCTGGCAGATCTCAATCCCTTGGGCATCTGCCGCTTCTTTTAAGTATCCGCTCCGTTTTTCCGGGGCGGCCAGACAGACCAGGTTCCGCATCTGGCAGGCGATCCGCTCAGCACGCAGCGCAGCGTTCATACTCAGATCCCCGTAGTTTTCCGGATATGTACGAATATCAGTGGTTTTCAGGGCAAAAACGGTGTTGTTGAGTTTCTGGATCTCTCCTTCCAGCTTCGCAAGCCGTTCATAGAGTATTTTCTGGTTTGAAATGGTGTATTACCTCCTTCCGTAGTAGCTGACAGAGCCGGAGTCATCCACGACACAGAAAGCAAGCACTCCTTCAATCGAGAGTTTCGCCGCCTGCTGGATATTTTCCAGCATCACAAGACGCAACACATCGTGGCGGGGGATGGATTTCATCACATGATCCACTAAAATTTCCTGTTCCAGCGGCACATAGAGGATTTCGTATTCCTCATTTTCTGAAAAGAAGTGAAGTTTAACAGGAAAATCCCCGCTGGTATGGAATACGATGGGTTTTTCAAAATCCAGTAAAACCCAGAAGGCGGCAATCGTGCCTCGATCCGGGTTTTTGGCAGCCTCCGGGCTGTCACATAACAGGCCGGCTTCCTTATCATGATAAATCCTTCCCTGCTTGACCAGGCTGGTGATCAGCGACTTGATGGAGTCCTGATTACCAAACATCTTCATTACCTGCTCATACTTGAGGGCATGGTAGGTGGTCAGGAAGCGCAGGAGCTTTTCTCCTTCCCTGTGGTATATCTGATCTCTTGTTTTCATGCCGGATTTCCTCCGTTCAGTAGAATGTGCGTGTGCTGTACGTAGAGTATACGTAGAAATATCTACTTATTATATACGTAGGCTGTACGTACAGCAGTCAGCGTTGGTTTATGGGTACAAAAAAAGCACCGCCGAGGGTGCTGTAAAAAGAAAACTATAAGCAATACCTATTGTAGCATGGGTAAATTTACCCTGCAATCGCAGAACCGGGACAATCCTATGCCGGAGCTGTGCCACTTCCTACTCCGGGAAGAATTTGTTCAGAGTGTCTATGGTTTCTTTTGCCGTATAGCCCCAGAGGATGCTGCTCAGAGCCTCTATCGCCAAGTGGCGTTTCCGGTAGTATGTACGGTAGGAGATATTGGGAATGTGCTGCTCCAGCTTTTCCAGGATCTCTTCCGTGTTCTTCAGCTGCTGTGGCGAGAGAAAGGCATAGTAGAGGATCCAGTAATACTGCTCCCCGTATTTGTGGTTATTCCGCAGAAGATCTACGGAAGACTCCAGCAGCTTCAGCATCCGGTTGCTCCGCTCAATGCTTTTGGCACGTTCCGCAATATCACTTCCTGCCAGGTCTGCCCCAGCCGCATAAATGGAGTCCAGGAACTCATCAATGCTGGAACCGTACTGCACCTTGAACTGGTTCTCCATCTGGTGAACGACCACTTTCAGGCTGTATGTGGCATCCCGGTAACGGCGCAGGAACTGGTACGTATCATGAAACCGGGGATTTTCTTCCGGTGCTGGGAAATCCTGTCCTTTACGCTTTGGCATACAGATCCCCTCCTTCCTGGCTTACGGCTCCCGCATTTTCCGGTATTTGCGGGGGAAGATCCGGCAGTAAGATTTCCGGCGGTTCCATTCTGCGCATCCTCTTAGCCCGCTGGCCTGTCCTGCCCTCTTTCGGAAGGGCAGTGTTCGCCAGTACGGTTCGGCTCTGCTGTCCAGCCTTCTTCTCAGGCTCCAGCTTTGCAGACTCCGGCCTGGGTTCTATGGTCAGCTCAAACCGGTAGTTTGCGGCTCCAAAGGGGCAGATAATATTTAGACCAATTACAGGTATACTATCCTTGCAGTCTGATAAGGGAGATAATATATACCTGGTCCGGGGGCAGTGACAGCAGGAAATCCCTTGTGTATCCAGGAGTTTTGCGACTTTTTTGACCATGTAGCGGATGTGCGAAATTGGAACGCAGGGAATCGGTTTTGAAACAGTAATCTGCTCATCCGTCACTGTTTCTGGTACGCACACAGTCTCTGGTTCTTCAGTTTCCTCTGCAGGTGTCTCTTTGGGAATGTAAATCGGCAGTTTCATTTTCATAGCGATCTCCTCCTTGTCAATCAGCACGTCGCTGATGTTAAACATAATGGAAAGGTAATTGTTCAGGTAAATCATGCTCCCGTGATTTCCACGGAAGGATACCAGGGTGATCAGGTTCATCTTCTCCAGCTTTTTTAATAGCCTGGAGACAGTAGGTTTGGAATGTCCCCAACGTTCTCCCAGTGTCTGGAAGCTGGTCAGAGGGGAACCGGTATTATTCCGATAATAAACGACAGGGCCGGTGTCAGAGCAGAGGACAGACGGATCATTGTATACAGCGTGGATCCACAGATCGAGCAGGATATCCATCTCCGAGCATTTGCCTGCCTGGATCAGCTTGTGGGCTTTTCCAATAGGGAAAAAGAAGAAACCAGTATCCTTTTTGCAGGGATAATTGTATTTCAGGGCAGTATTATCATTCTGCCAGTCGGTAATCTGGAATTTGACCAGGCGGTTTTTCTCCAGCAGGGAATAGGTAATACAGCCTTCCTCCTGGAGATGCTTCAGGATGGAAATGGCCTGATGCTGGAACCGGCAGCGAAACCAATCCTGCAGTTCTGAGATACTGCAGATCCATTCTCCAGGTGAGAGCGTATAAGTGAGCTGCTCCATGCGCCGGTTTGAATTGCTGTAATTGGCGTAGGAGCAAAGAATCAGATACCAGAAAAGAAAAGAGCCTCCGGTGGTTCGGATGCTCCTGTCATTTAATAAGGTCTGTATGAAGTTGCGGTAGATCCGGCAGCGTGGAAAATCTACGATTTGTTTGAGTTCTAATTGATATTCCATAAGGGCTCTCCTTTGCTTAAAATATTTGTGTTTTCAGGTACGGTGTGGTAAGATTTTATATGAGAAATTATATAATATCATATATTTTTCAGATGACACGTTATTTTATTACGGGTAAAATTCAGAATGTCTAGTTTTGCGTGTCGGCGTTCCTGAGAGGTGGTACAATCTGCTAATCAAATGGCGGATGTACCGGATTCCAGTCCGTTTGCTGCTAACAACCTGCTAATTTCACACCAGGATACAAGAAGAAACGAGATGGAACTTGAGGTTATTCCATCCCGTTTCAAAAGGCTAAAATGTCCAGGAAAATAGGGCGTTCCAGGACATTAGAGGAGTCTTTGTTATACGCTGGTTGATTTGGTTGTGGTTTCTCCTAAGCGGTAGGTCGGAGGTTCAAATCCTCTTAGCGACGCCAAAAAATCCGCCGAAAACGTTGATTTTTCAAGGTTTTCGGCGTTTTCTATTTTCCGAGAAAAGTTGAACTTATAGAAATATGTGATTAGCAGGAGTAATTTTTGCTAATCAAATTTATCGAGAAAGATTGAACTCCGCATATTATAGTCATGGATTAGCTCTTATATTCTTGCTAATGATTAGCAAGAAATTTTTTGAATTTGCTAATCAAACTTCCTTCCCTGCTAATTTGAGGAAAATTCTTGCTAAAAATCCTGCTAATTTAAAAGGCGATTGTTACAAATGCAAGCAGATTGTTGGACTGCTTCTTGGAGCAATGTTTGTGTGTACCTTCATCTGGTACCGCACCCGGTTCATGAACTATATCCTTTTGGGAGTTGCTGAATTCATGCTGGTAGGAGTATTGGCTGCAGGAGCATTTATCTTGGCACTTGTAACAGAAGCAAGAGACGGTGTGGGAAGATTTATTATCGGAGATTGAGAAGATGGAAAAAGAAAAATATATTCAGTTACCGCCAATTCCAGAAGAACTGGATGAAAATGTCGTTCGTATGATTTGGGAATACACAAAACTTCCAGAGAAAGAACAGCAGTTTATTTATGAGCAGTATAAAGTTTTAAGCGATGATTCCAGAAGCGAAAGTGATGTGGACGTTGTTTTAATTAAGCCCGATAATCCGGAAAATATAGAGGAATTTGGCAAAAATATGAAAGCTGTCATCGCAGAATTATTCCGAGAAGCGGTAGGGTTAGCCCAATATGTTTACGAGGAATGTTTTGTAAATGGTAGAGACGTAGAAGAAATTCTGAGTGATGATCCCAGAAAGACGGAAGCTATTCTTGCAACGTATATGCTGTTTTTGAATAATGAGAACGGAGATGTAGGGATGCCGTCATAATAATTCAATAACATATAATATCACCATAGAAGAACTCAAAATTTATAAACAAGAAGACTGTCCACAATCACCGGACAGTCTTTTTGTTATTGGACATGCTGTAGATTTTATTTACGACTGCGAGTACAATATATAGATAGATCAACATAGAGGAAATATAAAAATGAGGAGAAGATATGCAGACAAGGCAGGAGGCAATACAATATTGCCATTCATTTCAAGATGTATATGAAGATTATCCTTTTCATGATGATAATTGGTGTGTTATGCGTCATAAGGGAAATAAGAAAACATTTGCGCTTATTTATGATAAAGATGGTTATGTATGGATAAATGTAAAATGTGATCCGGAATGGAGAGAGTTCTGGAGAAATGCTTTTGAATCTGTTGTCCCGGCTTATCACATGAACAAAACACACTGGAATTCTATTATCCTGGATGGCTCTGTTCCGGATAAAGATATCCAGCGTATGATTGGGGAAAGTTATGATCTGACGAAAGGAAAGAAAAAATGAGGATATTAGTAGATGCGGATGCTTGTCCGGTGGTGTCGATCGTAGAAAAAACAGCAAAGAAATATGAGATTCCTGTTATTCTCTTATGTGATACAAACCATGTTTTATATTCAGATTACAGTGAAGTGATCACAGTGGGAGCCGGTGCTGATGCAGTGGACTTTAAACTGGTCAGTCTGTGCCAAAAGGGAGATATTGTTGTAACACAGGATTATGGTGTGGCTGCAATGATTCTGGGAAAAGGTGCTTACGGTATTCATCAAAGTGGTAAATGGTATACAAATGAAAATATCGATCAGATGCTGATGGAACGTCATCTGGCGAAGAAGGCAAGAAATGCAAAGAAAAAGCATCATTTGAAAGGTCCGGCAAAACGGACGGAGGAAGATGATCAACGATTTGAAGTATCTTTGGAGAAACTCATCTCAGTAGTAGATCGGAATCCCCTACTGAGACAAACTTAGAATAAGAATGAAAAAACCTCGCGGTGGTAGAAATATGATATTGTTGATATAATAACCACATGGTTCGGAGGGATTAAAAAAGAGATAATATGACATGGAGGAATGAAAGATGGTAAAACCGATAATGAAAGATGTGTTCTTTCTGGGACAAAAGTCAGAACTTGCTACAAAGGCAGATCTGCAAGTGGGAAAGGATCTACAGGATACCTTACAGGCAAATCGTGCCGGGTGTGTGGGTATGGCTGCAAATATGATTGGTGTGAAAAAGAGAGCAATCATTGTAAATATGGGATTCGTAGATGTTGTGATGTTTAATCCGGTTCTTCTGAGCAAGGATACTCCATATGAAACAGAAGAAGGATGTCTGTCGCTTACCGGTGTGAGGAAAACAACACGATATGAAAATATCGAAGTGGAATATTATGATATGAATTGGAAAAAGCAGCGGCAGAAACTGAGTGGATGGCCGGCACAAATTTGTCAGCATGAACTGGATCATCTGGAAGGCATTTTAATTTAAGTTTTTTGAAATTACGGGAGTGATCGATTATGGCATCGGAACGAACCGATGAATTATACAAGCTTTTACTGGGCAGAGGATATCCTAAAGAGTTCTGTGCGGAAATTGCCTATAGAAATATGAATACAGATTATACTGCCACCCGGATGCTTGGCTATTTGTACCGGGTAAGTGATCCCCGAATCGAGGATCTGGTGGATGAGATGCTTGCAATCTTAAGTGACAGAGATGCAATTATTCAGAAAAAAGAAATGGAACATGCCCAGGCTGTGATCAATGAGATTTACAGAAATGGATTGTAAAAAAAGTTTAGTAATTATGGTATAAGAAAAATGATTCGAAGATTTGAAACAAGAGATCTGGATGAGATAATGGACTTATGGCTTCATGCAAATATAGAGAGCCATTCTTTTATAGAAGCAGATTACTGGAAAAAGAATTATGATATGGTCAGAAAATTGATTTCTGAAGCAGAAGTGTATGTGGCAGAAGAAAATGAGGAGATTCAAGGCTTTATTGGTTTAACAGATACTTATATAGCCGGGATCTTTGTAAAGGCAAAAGAACAATCAAAAGGAATCGGAACAGGGCTGCTTCGCACCGTTATGAAGCTAAAGGATCAATTGAATCTTAACGTGTATAAGAAAAATATGAGAGCGGTAGTGTTCTATCAGAATCGTGGATTTAAAATTGTGAATCAGAAAACAGATGAAAATACATCAGAAGAAGAATATACGATGGAATGGCATCGTTAGGCGGGAGGTAAAAATGAAGACAGTAATTGTTTATGCGTCTGTACATCATGGAAATACAAAGAAACTGGTGGAGAAAATTGCAGAGGAATGTAAGGTTGATCTGATTGATGCCGTGCAGCAGCCAAATGGAGAAAATATTGAGGGATCGCTTTGGTCATGATGTATGGTTGATCCCGCAGGGAGAGGATCATTTTAAAACCAGAGTTCTGGTATCAGTAAGTCCGCAGTTCTTTGGTTGGGTAACTGGTATCGGATCCGGAATGAAGATCACGGGACCGGATAATGTGAAGGCTGAATATAAAGCATATCTGCAGGATGTGCTTGAGAATTATTGATCGGTTATAGGTGAGATTATGGTAGAAGTATCAAAACGTGATTGGAAATTGTTCCGTGAGAAACTTCCTGGTTGGCAGGAAAGTTATATGGAACGTTTATGCAAGGAATATGTAGAGTTGCTGACCTGTGATAAGAAGGGTTCTGAACGATTCTGGGCACTGGAAGAGCGTATCAAAAAAGATCGCAAAGCTCCTGGCGTTATTCTATCGGTCAGTAAATCTGATATGCTGATTGATCTTGTTCGGTTAGTTCAGGATGAGGTGATTGGCCTTGGGGATCTGTCTGATTTTAGTGAAGACGTGCAGGAGAGAGTGAAATTCATGGTGCAGCGCTGGTAATGTGAATGTGGTAAAATATGCATTTTCGGGTCTTCATATAACCTGGAAATGCATTTCTTTGATGACTAAAAGGTAAGGTTGACACGTTGATTGTTTGGCCGTATACTGATATCATAAATAAAAGGTAGGCCACCTAAAATACATGAAGGAGGTCCTGATATATGGATGAGTTATATCAGCAGATTATTAATATTTATAAAGAGACGGGTTCTGTAAAGAAGACAGCAGAGGAGCTTGGTACATATCCAATCAAAGTACGAAGAGTACTAATTACGGAGGGCTTATGGCACAGTAAAACCAGTGAACAGGTAGCAGATTTGCTTGCAAAGGGCAAAAGTGTAGCTGAAATAGCCGAGGAGCTTGTTATATCGGAGAAGAATGTTCAGTCTTATATGCCCTATTCACGTGGGCAGTATGGAGGGGAAGACAGAAGTAACGAAGCGATTCGAAGTGAGGAATATAGAGGACGGATGCAGCAGGCAGCTAAAAATCAGGTTACCAATACAGAAGCACGTTCAAAAAAGAAAGAGAATGATATTCAGGAGCAGCGTCGTCTTCTTGAAGAATTAAGATCCGAAAAAGAACGGCTGCTGAAAGAGAAAAAAGAATTCTGGGACATGATCGAAGCAGAGATGAAGCGGGTTCCTATGGCAATGCAGCTTCATCTGGAACTGGACCTGGGATATTTCGCAGATGAACATAAGGAAGTTCTTAGAAGATACGGAAGAATGAAGGATGGAATTACCAGAGATTTTATTGTTCCGGGTAATATGACACTGCATGGTCTTCATTATGCAATCATGAAAGCTTTTGGATGGCAAAACAGCCACCTTCATAGCTATGTTCCATATGAGGATGAATTCAAAAAAATGACAGATGGGGGATTGGTAAAAGAGTGGACCCGTCAGGTTGGTATGTATTTTCGTTTTCCCAGTGAGAATTATGAAGATATATATTGGGACGATGATTATGAGGAAGGTGAAAGCTTTAAGACCTGGCTGAAATCCAAGTATTGTGGACCATACTCCTATGAAGGCGTGGGAGAGCATTACATTCCTGCACAGATTGAAGTAGACAGATTCCGAAAGGACTGGCCTGCTATTCAGAAGAAAACAACAGATCAGAGAACGTGGAATGTCTACATGGAAGGTCAGTGTGAGGAAATGCTGGAACGCCCGATGCTTTGGACTGTACTAAAAACACCGGCTGAACAGGCAGATTGGGATTCATGGAAACAGGAGAAAGAGGCCGCACTGAAACAAGTTGAGAAAAAACGTAAGGACATTATCAAAAAATACAGACAGCTGACAGCCCGTATGGACCAGATCGTTGAAGAGGCAGGAACGCATTTTGACGAAGAAGGAAATCCGACGATCGACATGGTTCCCTATTTCCGGGAGATGGAGGAACTGGACCGTGAATTAGAAATGCTGTGTATTGATTATAATCCTGAACCAATTCCGGCATTATCTGCATTGTGTTATCGATATGACTATGGCGATGGGTGGGAGATTAAAATCACCTGTACCAATGCCTGGTACGACAAAACCGTTTATGCCAGGGATGAAGAAGGCGATATGCTTCATGATAAAAATGGATTCGTTCCTGAGAAAGCTTTGTTTGTAGATGCCTTTGGTCAGCAAATAGACGGAGAGTTTCTGGACAAGTTGAGAGATATTCAGCGTAAGGAAAAACCAATCTGCATTGCCTGGGATGGAATGAGTCTTGTGGATGATGTTGGTGGTGTTGGAGGTTTTTGCGAATTCCTTGAGACGATTAACGGTGATAATCCGGAAGAGAAGAAAAGCTATAAAACGTGGGCAAGGAGTCTGGGATGGACCGGACGCATGCCAAAACCAGAAAACATGCTGTAGCTGTCGGGATTTTTGCACATTGTTTTATGCTACATTTTAGGAGCAGACGGGGAGTCTCTAAAAATTAGCGGGATGGTGATGTGTTGTGATGGAGTTCCAGACGAATTTAAAAAAGCTTCGTACCGAGGAGGGACTGACACAGGATCAGCTGGCCTTGCTGGTGGAAACCAGTACGGACACGATTGGAAGAATTGAGCGAAAGCAGAAGATAGCATCTTATGAGGTGCTGTTTCGTATCGTCAGATATTTCGATAAGCCTGTAGAAGATGTGTTCTGGTATGAGTGAGAGAATGGATACTCATATGATGGAATATCAGGTATTTACTTCTATGAAGGATTACATAACGGCATATTGATCATATATTTTTATTCAAACATGGAGGAAAAATGAAAAATAAAATCGTAGTTTTGGGCGGGAGCTTTAATCCTCCAACGGTTGCCCATTTAAAGCTTATAAACAGTAGAGAAGAGGAGGAGAATCAATGGGATTGTTTGACAAATTATTTTCGAAAAATGATAAACCAGATAGAAAACAGGGAGATGCTTCAAGACGAAATATCAAATCCGGGGATGTGATTCAGACTATGCTGGTAAATGCAAAAGCGTGCATGGATGATGACAGGCCGGAACAGGCTTTTGACCTTTATAAAAGTATTGTAGAGATGGCTTTGGATACCACTGCCCAGTACAATCTTGGAAGTCTGTACGCCCAGGGAAAGGGGACTGAACAGGACTTTTTACAAGCTGCTTATTGGTTTCATCAGGCTGTTCAAAATGGAGAGCCTGCAGCTGAAAAAATGCGTACGAAAAGTACGATGGACTATCTTCATCAGGATTTTGACCAGACAACTGCCCGTCAGCTTTATGAGAAGATGATCCGATACGCGTCACTGCTTTATCCAAGAGATAATAG
>ERZ1090869.1239-NODE-1240-length-11934-cov-10.277970_pt1 | contig 11934 bp, 9 predicted proteins | sample MGYA00478474_ERZ1090869 | MGnify/ENA primary metagenome ERZ1090869 (study PRJEB33644, sample SAMEA5815748) | chicken gut metagenome | biome: Chicken; feature: Gastrointestinal Tract; material: Caecum | place: Ireland | collected 2019-01-01 | study: A study of... | reverse complement strand
ATTTAAATGTATTTTTAATTTACTCCAGAGATAAACTCTCTATTTTAAGCTTTGCTTAAAAATCTCGCAAGCAAGCTCCTTAAATTTCATTTTTGTATCGGGCCTATCCTCGGGCCGTTGCAAAGCCAAAAGAGCTTCAATTCTGTTTAGACAGTCTTTATCAGTGATAAACTCTGGAATTGTTGGCACCTCTATAATTTTCACCCCGCTGCTCTTTGCAGTTGCTGCGCCAGGAAGAGATACAGCGCTCACAGGCTGTGGTGCAACCCCGTATTTATGCTTAGCCTGCCAAGCTCCAAGCTCGGTAGCAGGTGAACTGTCAAATACCATGTCGCCACTTTCAGAAACTCTTTGCTCCTCTGTTTGGCCTACCTCTGTGGAGGCATATTCACCTTCCTCTGATTTAGTATCCTCATTGGAAGTGTCTGGTTCTCCATCATAAGTATAATTAGCTGGGCGTCCAAACCAGCTATTAAACTGCTGCAGCTCTGCTTTGTTGAGAGCATATGCGGAAGTTGTGAATTCTGACTCTCTGCTGAACTTATCAAAGGGCTTGACTTTATGCTTCCCAGTTGCCCTGTCTACAGAAATAATTCCTTTGCTCTCTAGCTTTTTAATAGTAGCATGGTAGGAGCCACCAAGCCCAGCCTTCCTTGCTGCCTCTGCTTTAGAAGCTCCCTTATCACACTCAAAACAGAATCTAATGATTTGAAGTCGTGTGACTTTAAACATCTTATTGTACATTGTTAAATCCCCCTTGTTACGATAATCTCAACAGCAGCATCTCCAATATCTACCTTGCGGGATTCATCCACACAGAATCCAGGAACCCCAACAATGCCATTGTCATCTACAACGATTGGATAAGAGTCTCGCTCGGAAACTGGAATGTTTCCGCTCTTGAGAAGCTTACCAATATGCTTGGTCCCACCTACGGTTTTAATCTTATCTCCATCAACCCTGCTCCTTATGCGAAGCTTACCTGAAATTGTAGAAAGCTTCACTAACAATTTATTTTGGTCTTTGTCAATATATTTGACTGATGGGATAATTTTAACACTAGCAGTTAAATTACTTCTTTTGTCCCTCACATCACCATATAAAGGAATTTCAAATTCATCAAAAGTTTGTGAAATCTCACTATACTGTGTAACCTTAAAGGTATCTTGCTCAGCTACTACGGCTAATCCGTTCGGCAATACAACAGTGTAAGGTCTCTTTTCAGAATGGATGCACTTTAAAATATCCTCAATGTTCTTGCAAGAAGGTTCAATGTGTTGCCTTTGGATAATCTGGTAAACTGCTCTGCTCTCAATAGGGTATCCTTTATTGAAAGCGGCAGTATTATACTTTTCTTCGTTACCCACTCTGGCCTCATCCACTAAGTCATTAGCAAGACTATTAAGGTACTGAGAGTCAGCCCGCACAGCATCAGCTGTTTTCACCATACTTTTAATGATGTTGGGATTTTCAGACTCGAACATAGGAATGAACTGGTGTCTAATACGGTTACGCAAATAGTCATCGCAGCTATTAGTGCTATCTTCCACATGTCCAATGCCCATCTCAAAAGCATAACCAGTAATTTCCCTGCGAGTTAAACCCAGAAGTGGTCGAATAATATTGTCTCGCTGAATAGGAATACCAGCTAAACCTCCCGTGGCAGTTCCACGAAGCATGTTCATCAAAATAGTCTCGAAGTTATCATTTGCATGATGGGCTGTTGCGATCTTATGTGTACCTCCATCAGTAACATAGCACATATCATGTAAAAAGCCATAGCGAAGAAATCTGGCGGCTTCCTCTACAGTTTCTCCAGTTCTTTTAGCTCTACTCAACACATCCCCATGAGCTGTGTAACAGGGAATGTTATTGTCACGGCAGAAGTCTTTTACAAATTCCTCGTCTCTATCAGATTCAGCACCACGAATTAGGTGGTTGAAATGGGCAGCAATCACTTCAATATTAAGCTCATTAGAGAACTTTTTAAGCAAATAAAGAAGAACCATACTATCCACACCGCCAGACACGGCACAAATCACAGTTTCTCCGCCTACTAATAGTCTGTTCTCCCTGATAAACGAGAGGAAAGAGTTTTCAAACTGATGTGCTGCCTTGTCTGTCAAATGCTTAGCTCCCATCGTTAAATCACCACCTAAATTCTATACCTAATAATATCAACTAGTCTAATCTCATCATAACTAGTTTTATTAAGTGTTGTATCTCTGTTTTAATGTGACTCACTCGAAGTACTTGGGCTTCTGTTTATCAATGGTGTATCACTTTAAGATGTTGGGTTTCTTGTGTTCTATGGTGACTTAACTACATTATTCTCACTAGAGGCACATGGTTTTCTATCGTCCTATGGTACCACTAAAACTGCATGGTTTTCTTTAATTTTGTGGTAAATCTGCTACTCATCTGTATAACCTAAGAATTCATGGAGTAATCTAGTGTTTTCTTCAATGTCTATCTCTAGAACACTCGCACCGTTCTTATTAGCCGAGGCAAAAGTTCCATCAAATGGGATTCTTGTTGTTTCAACTGTCATTTCCCCAACTACTATTGCATCAAAGGCCATTTCAGCCAGCGTAGTAATTGGAATATTGGTGTTAACTGAATCACGCATCTCAAATATTAGCTGGATTGCTTGGCTCAAATCCATCGACATAGCTTTATCAACTATTATTGATAATACTTCTCTCTGTCGCTCCGTTCTCTCAAAATCACTGTTACCTATTGAACGGTTACGACAATGCCACAATGCTTGAGCTCCATTTAAATGTACTAATCCAGGCTCTGCAGTAATATCGTTAGACCAATCTCTATCGTCCGAATGTAACTTACGGTTAATGTAGTTAATCTCTTGTTGTGTTAGCTCCACATCAATTCCACCAAGAGCATCTATTATATCCCGAAAGTCATCAAACTTTACTTGTATATAACCCTGAACATCAAGGTCAAAATTCTCATTTAGAGTATTTATTAGAAGACCAGTTCCACCGTAAACTGTTGCTGTGTTTATCCTGCTCCACCCACGGTCTGGAAGGTGTACCCAGCTATCCCTCATAAACGATACTAGTTTTATAGTTCGCTTAGTTCTGTTATAAGAAGCGAGGATTATTGTGTCAGAACGACTATTAAGATTATAACTCCTAGTGTCAACGCCGCTCAGCACTATATTGTATATGTCATCATGCTTTTGCTCCTCAAGGACAATGTCCTCCTGCTTCTGTTCTGACTCATCTATTGTTTCTGATTGCTCTAATTCAATATCAGATGTGTCATCCTCAGATACTTCCGGTGCAGCCTCTACAATGTCAATTGTATCACTGTACATTGGGCTGATTACACAATACCCAAATATGACAATAGACAAAACCAAAATCAGTAGGGCAGCTATTACCACAAGTACTAGCTTCTTTCCCTTGGGCATATCTTTAATGCCCTTGAGCAGATTTGGCATACTGTAGCAACCTCCAATTAAACGCCAGAAATTTTCAGGGCTTTTAATAGCATTGTTCTAAGAACTGGCTTGCTGGCCTTAATAAGCTTGACCTTTAACTTTAGCTTCTGCTTCTCATTCATATGAGGAGCTGCTAATTTAAGATACATGTCAACCATCTCATTATGAGACAACTCCCCATTGATTAGCTTGTCTCGGTTCTTATCTACAAGCTCTTGTAGAGACTGCTCTGTAGCAGGGTCAATCTGCTTACCCTTCTTATCCTTGTTGTTTGATGCCCGGCTAGTTGGCCCTCCTATCTGCTCCATTATGTAATCAGGGAGTTTGGTCTGCTCTTTGTTTGGTGTAGCCGGCTCATCCTCCAAAGTGCTATCTTTAGTATCAGCACTGTCCTTTCTGTTTAATTCCTCAGAAGGTGTGTTAGCCTCATTTTTATCAGGCTTATTGAATAATTTAAACATGCTTTATTTACACCGCCTTAATTTAATTTTAAAACTACCCTATTCTACCAAATAGTATACTTATACATCTAAGGGATTTTTATACCTATGCCTATCATCTGACTGTTAGAGCTATTCCATTGTCTCAACAGAATTTATTACACAATCATATAGCCTAAAAGTTATTCCAGAAGTATCCCCTATACCAGTTAGCACAATCTTGTCTCCCTTGTGCATATTTGAAAAGAAGGAAGTTACTTCGTCAGTTAATGGCTCTTTAAACTCTATAGTTGTTCCAAAGAAACTAGTCATGTCTCTATTATCTACTCGAAGTGTGTAAGTCTCATAGCCATCTTTATATGTCCAGGATTTAATATAAGCAGTGAGTGTAATTTCTTTATCCCTATAGTACTCATATAAACTCGACTCGTCACTTCTATTTTTGTAGGCTTCAATTATATCGTCTATATTAGCACTTATACTGATTGTTTCCTTTATCCCATTGATATACTCACTTTCAGAGAGTGGAAACATCTCATCAAATATAGATTGTGTAATTTTTCCTTGGCTAAGAAGCTCCTTGGCAGCTTTGTAGCTGTCTGATAAGTTATTAAGAACAGATACCCCAAAAGAAGAAGCGTTATAAGCACTTTCTATTTGTTCCTCTACTCTATTTTCGTAGTATTCTATGTCATCTCTTAAGCTAGATGCAGTATTTATGTGGTATATCCCAAGTAATGCAAACCCGACAAAGAATAATATAAATAGCAGCTTTAATCTATTAAAGATTACTTTACTGCATAGAAAGTACTTTCCCTCATCGTTATCTGTATCAAAATCATCATGGTTAGATGACTTATACTCACTATGGTATTTATAGGCAGCCCCAAAAGCATCTTTATCAAATGTTGTGCTTTCGCTCTCATCCTGCACAGCTGCAACCTTATCTTCATCAATCATGGAGAGGTACCCCCTGCATTACCCTATATCTGAGTAGATTCATTTCAGCTTTCATGTTATCCCCAATGCTGTAATCTGTCTCTGATAGCTCAGCCACAACTACTAATGTTCCATCGGTATCTAAAGACGATACAAGTTGGAAGTCTCTTTCAAAGTCTGAGTAGTTATTATGGCATACTCCATGCGTATTCTTTTTATCTATATAGCCATCTCCATTTAAAGCTGCACTAAAATGAACCTCATGAATTCTATCAAATAATTCTGCTGGCACTTCTAATTCCTGTTTTAACACATTTTCAGAAGCTCTAAAATGGCATATATCAAAGCAACCTAAAAGTTTCTCGTGCTTAACTTTAAGAAGCAACTCGAAACTACTAATTCGAGATGAGAATGGACTAGTTAAATCTGGCAGTACATTTTCTATTAGCAGATAAACATTGGTTTTCTCTACCCTGCTTAGTATTTGATATATAAAGCCTATCATCTCATCATTTTGTATATAGTCAAACCCAAGCTCACTATGGAATAGTATCCCTAGTTTTATATTTTGCTTACCTGCAAATTCAGATGACATGTCTAACATTTGGTACAGTTCAGCCAATTTCCCTGGGAACATTTTAAATAGCTCAAATGTATGAAACTTGAATGGAAGGTGTAATATCACTTCATTTACAGTAATGAACTTTTTAACCGCCTCTATAATTTTAACGCTTTCTAAAAAGCTGTTGTGCAGATTGTCACCGCTCATTTGTATCTCGAAAGTACCATTCAGATACGGTACTAAATTTTCTTCAATGCTAATGTTATCAACCCCAAGTTTAGGACAAATCAACATGTTCTACACTCTCCCAAATAAAAATTAAATATACCAGTTCATCAACCATAGGCAAATGAACTGGTATATTTATCACATATTTTAAGTTTTAGTTGTTAATTAGAAGAGGAGTTGACGATACACTCCACAGGAGTAAGTGTCACATTAGTTCCACTGTACCAGCTACCAGTGATAGCTTGCTTAAAAGCCTCACTAATAACAATACCGTCGCTAGACAAAACCAACGGAATGTTATAGCAAACAGAGTAGTTACCGTCAATCAGGTTTTTAGTAACTTCTTTCTTAGCTTCAGTTTCAACCTCTGATTGCTCAACAGCTTCATCAGATTGCTTACTCACTTCTGCCGCTGCATAATCACTGTTCATCTTAGGGTAATCAATTGTACAAACATGAACAATTAAATTATAAGTTTGTTCATCTACTTGCTCACTTGACACAAGAGTGATTGTAGTTGCTGAAACCCGGTCTGCTACAGTTTCCGGAGTAAACACATCGGATACTCCGAAGTACTTTGATATAATATCAGGGTTTCCACTCTTAATCCCTTCGATATCAGCCTTCAGATTGTCGAAAGCCTGTTGGTCAATACCGACTTCCTCGGCATCAATGCTATTTGCATCAGTTGCCACAGCTTCTCTGGGAGCAGCAGCATAGAATGGAATAGCCTCTTGAATTGTTTCAGTTCCCTCCACCGGAGCTGGCTCTAAATTCTCACTAGCTATTGTGTCCTCTACACTGAGTGTTTGTGGACTGTGTTCCTCCCAACTAGTATGGACAACAATATAAGCGGCAACAAGTACAACAGCTATAGCCCCAAGCGCAATAAATATTAGCTGTTGCTTATCCTGTCTAGTGAGTACAGACTTCTTTAACGGTGCTTTTCTCATAGCTTAATACCACCTATCAAAGAATTTATGACCACCATAAGTAAGTATGTAATTCTGAGTTTCATGGAACCTACCAGCTGAATACTTCGGTGCATAGAAGTAAAACAGTCTGTGTTTTACTGCATATCCGCCTTGGTCAAATACATAACTAACAGCATCCAGCACATTTTGATTTGGAGCGGTAGTAAGCCTTCCACTAAACCCACAGTTTACTCTCACTTCTTCAATGGAAGAAAATCCCCCATAATAGTATAGGTCTTTAATAGTTTGGGCCACAAGAGCTGCTCCAATAAACCCTTGGTTCCCTGCCTCTCCCATCACAAGTCTCTCAAGGATATCCCTATCGTTTCCTGTGATGCTAATTGCACGAGAAGTGTAATTGGAGTCAGGGTTTTGAATATCAAGCAGTCCTCCCTGGGTCTGAGTTTCACTATAAGATTTGGCCTTCAATGCAGCAATTCTCTCAGCTTCGGCAATTTCCGCCTTCACCTCGTCAACAAGAGCCACAACCTCGGTTACTGATACATCTCCAGGGCTATTTGGCTGTTCCAGCTCAGCAGAAAGAGTAATTTCTGCTTCTTGTGGGACAGACAGCATCACGACATCATCAGGCTGGGTTACACCAACTCTAATGCTTTCGCTTTCTGACACAGGGATAGTAACTACTGTATCCACTGCTGAACTAATGTCCTCAGCAGTAACATCTACAAATGTAATGGTACCATTACTAGTACCAGTATCTGTGTCAACAGAATAAGATGGTATCAAGTACCCTGCCGCTATGACAGAAAAAGTAACAGCTAAACACAGCGGCCCGATAAACCTTGGCTTATCTTTAATGTCAAACACCTCCAAATAGTGTGTTAAACCAAGCTTATAGATTTAACAACTAAAAATTATACTTCATTATAATTAAAAGCTACCTCACATGAATAAAATTTAACAATGGCACAAAATTCTCATAACTAGTGCTTTTGATTTTGTAACCGTCTACGCCTATTTTGTAACCTGGCTAATTTCAATGGCACCCTATAAATTTTATTTTTAGTGAAAATGCCTAAAATGTAATGACTGCATATTGCACATTTTGACATTAGGCTCATTCTAATGGCTCTATACCACATTTAATCAATCAACATATCACTTATGTATAATAGTGTTTTTCCTTCTGATTGCATAAAATATGTGGGTATACTAACCAATTAAGATTAGCATACCCACATATTAAGTGTTATAATAATCCTCTAAGATACGCCGCCTGGGCATCTAAGTCATCATCCGTTGCATCTTCATCAAGTGTAGTTGACTCGTCTTCGTTAGATGTATTCTCCCCATAAACCTCGAGGTCTGATGTATCGAGGTCATCAAACATATCGTTGTCATCACCAGTGTCAATAGTATCTCCTGAGTCTATGTCTATATCTGCTGGGTCTCCTTGCCCATCTTCTTCAAGTGTGAAGTATTCTTCATCGTCGCTAAATTCTATATCCTGTGCTTTTCCTGGATTGTTTGAACTAAGGGATTGGCTAACCTCTTGTATGGAAAGTTCTGGATTATCAATAGGATTTATTACTCCAAGCATATGGCATAAGACAGGAGAAAGGCCAGTAACTCTATACCTAGCCATGTCAGTTACTCCTTCTATACATAGCTTTCTAGCCTCTAGCATTGAGTAGTACCTCCTGCTTGGCTCTAGCTTCCTTCTATAGTAAGAACTTATTCCATAACTACGCACATCTGCATAAACCTTGTTAACCACATCCATTATTGTAGCATATTCATTAGTAGTTTTAGTAGTCGCACAATCTATATAGTCTAGCGCTACCTCAAAATCGCCTACTTGAATAATTGGAATAGCTATCTTTGCAGATTTTGAAATGTAGGACAAATAATATCTTCCGTTTGGCTTATAAACGCAGAGGTATATCGAACTTGTTACTCTGTCGTCTCTTCTCCTCTCTTGCTTATTAACAAAAGCCTCAGCAAGAATAATCATATCCGTAGGGCTCACTACATCAAATTCATCAGGATTCTGATAAATTTCAGGATGTGTTGCTAGGGAACTATTATGCATCACCATCTCAATTCCCATCTCAAACAGATGGTCAAGGTCAAGCATAGAAGAAGTTATAAGTACTCTAGCATTTCTGTAATAAACCTCAAACACATACAAAGTTCTATCTCCACCGGTGATGAGTTTATTATAAGTTGCTATACGCTTAACCGTTTTGTATTGCTTTACAATAGTTCCATCTTTTAGATTAAAAGTATCTTTAGCAGCATTTACGATGGTCTTACCCACATTTTGGTCCATCCACCTCTCACTACGCTGCTCTAAAATTGGAAAAGCCAGTAAATATCCCAGCCCCCTTAAGTCGAGGCTTTCAATACTATCTATATCGTTATCCTCACAGTATTGCTGGAAACTGTAATACGGGCTAAGCTCAGATTTACCAATATGAGAATACTCCCTAAGACGATTCGTTATATCTGCTGCGGACATGCTTCGAATGAGTTCCAAGAGAGTATTATCTCTAGTCTGGTGTTGCTCATCATACCCAAGTATTGTATTGGTCTTTAAGTCCTGAATATCCTCAATGACACAATACTTTGCCTTGTAACTCTCATCATTCTCATTGTTCCATACGGCCTTACCTAAGCTTGCGCACTTCAATATCTTGCCGTTAACTGGAAGAATTATTGCTAAGTGGTTTTTCTCTAGCTTAATTGTAATAGAGCAGTTAAATAAGGCTTGATATATATTTAGAGAAATTGGCTCCTTATCTTTTGATAACATGCCTTCAGCAGTCGTTGCTATGCCATCATAGTGGTTTCCAGCTATGGTACAGTCATACCCTATTGTATCTCCAGGACATAGCAAGTTGAGCAACTGTGTAAGGTCTTTAGAGTACTGTGTCTTACAATACACATCTGTTCTATTATTGTTCAGACAGCAATATCTCACATTATTTCCAGTCATTGCGATGATATATTTAGCTTTCTTGCTTTCATACTTATGGTCATAGTACAAAAACTCATAAACTCTGCTGATTCCGTCATCATATATTGTCTCATGATTTACTGATATAGTGTTTTTTATAGCAAACACAGTACTGCTAAGGCCAATTCCATCAAGCTGGCATACCCTACCATAATGCTCAAGCAACACTTTGAACTTTGACTTCTCCGTGTATCCCTCTGGAGTTTCTACAGCTTCTATCCCAAGGAAATTAAGCTGCTCTTGAGATAAAGGTATGTTCACCAGATTACAAGATGGTTCAATCTCGTAATCATAGTCTACATCATCTTTTGTGTATGCAGACTTAATAGTATTCTTTATTAAGGTAGGTATATCCATACCCACCATGGATGCCTTAAGAATAGATTTACTGTATTGACCAGCTTCATCAAGGTATTCTATCGTGCATTTAGCAAGTTTCGCACTCGACTCAGCTATTGTATTATGATAACAGCGAACTGTATCTTGCTCATTTATAAGAGATACACCAATATTGCTTAGACTCTTTGGTAGTGTATAAACTATTGGTTGCTCACTGACAAACGCTCTGTCAGCAACCTTGTATGCTCCATCTTCCAAAGTTACACTAGCTAGTACTGGGCTTACAAAAGTGAATGACTGTATATAAGTTACATCTCCAGAAAGTTTTATGCTTTGTAAGTTTACCCCATTAAATGCCTCTGTCTCCACTTCAGATATGCCGTCAAAATCAAAGTCTGACAGTGAGCTACACATATAAAACGCTTTACTGCGAATTTTTCTTAGCTTAGTGGAGTGTTTTACAGAGGTTAATTCTCTACAGCTAGAGAATGCCCCCATGCCTATCTGTAATACCTCAGGATTCAAAGTAACATCTGTAAGGAGTGTATGAGTGAATGAATAGTTTCCTATAGACTTTATACCAGATAAATCTATCTTGCGTAAGTTAGAGCGATAAAAACAATAGTGAGGAATTGCGCTAACGGAGGGTGTCAGCTCCAGAACTTCAAGCTCACTGTTTGCGAAGGATTGCTCTTCGAGATAAACTACTGTTTCAGGCAACTTGCACCTCTTAAACTTGGAGCTCTTGAAGGCTGCTTTACCTATATGGGTTATTCCGTAAGGTAAAACCACATCTTCCGCATAATCAAATGGAGATATTCCAGTAGCTACTATTCGCCCACCGTCTTGCCTTGTTAATATCTTGTATTCCCCATTTCCATGAGTTCCAATGGGTGTAGTATCTTCAATTATATCTGTATTGTGGGGTTGTGAATCGAAACCATCTTCTGCAGACGGAGCTGATAGTTCTTGTCTCTCTGGCTCATCTCCAACATTTGGGTCATATCTATATAGGCTATTCACAATCTGGTCTATTGATATCTTGGCACCAACAGCAAAAGACCACTTGTCCTGTGTAGAGGATTCGAACTGTGTATGGTCTTTATATAATTCACGCTTATATATTATAGAGTCTTGAGTTTGATTAGATGAAAAGTCTATATCTGATATCTCCTGTGCTCCTTTGTTACGAAAGGAACGCAGAGTATCTGGAGTCATGAGTGATTGGAAAGAAGCTAAGTTGGCAATCTGTTTTTGGTTACATCCCCTAATTTGGTCTCCAGTTACTTCCCTTAATCTAGCTGTCCCATCTGTAACAAGGTACTTATCTTCACCAGACTGGTATAGTATTACTATGCTATTCTTATTTTTACGAGAATCGCTCTTATATAAGATAGGATAATTTAGCTCTTCGCCATTGATATCACTCGCTTGCTTTTGCCCACTCAACATTCTGAAGTTTCTAATGCTATAATCCTCGCATGCCTTGAATTTATTAAGATTTACTACATCAGTTTTTTGAGTTAATAAATCTATTACTTTGTGTCCTACAACTTCATCATGCTCCCCTAGAACTAGAGCAATTACGAAGCGAAGCGCATCATCCTCACCGCAATATGCAGGGATAATCTTCAAGTTACTGAGTAAACCTACTCTGCCTAAGTGTGGTGTTTCTACGAAAAGCTTACTAGCTGGTATTGAGTTGTCCGTCGCATAATACCCGTTCTTTAGCTGCGATACTTTACCATCAAAAGTCATATCGTCTAAGTGAAGCATGATAATACCATCATTAGGGTATGTTTCCGTGTTTCTACGAGACTTGCAAAAGCTAATGGCTTTATCCGTAGACTCAAATAAATAGTTCTTGCCTAAATTACTATGCCCTTTATTGGGCTGCAACTTTTCACCATATCCATTTTTGAGTATATGATTTAATTCACTACGATATATTGCAGTATAGAAAGACATAACTGTCCACCACCCTTAGCCTATAAATTAAAATTAAA
>ERZ1090869.1238-NODE-1239-length-11956-cov-5.074111_pt1 | contig 11956 bp, 15 predicted proteins | sample MGYA00478474_ERZ1090869 | MGnify/ENA primary metagenome ERZ1090869 (study PRJEB33644, sample SAMEA5815748) | chicken gut metagenome | biome: Chicken; feature: Gastrointestinal Tract; material: Caecum | place: Ireland | collected 2019-01-01 | study: A study of... | reverse complement strand
TACGCGATCGCTCAGTGTCTCGTGGGCTCGGAGATGTGTATAAGAGACAGGATATTAATAATGAAATCCTTCTGCTTTCATTTTCGGAAACTATGCTTTTACTGCAGAGTCTGGGGTATAAATCAGTGAGGGGAATCCGAATGGACATTGAAAAAGCAGGAGACAGACAGGTTGTTCAGATGATTTCCAGACTTGTGAACAGAGGACTTCTCATCCCGGAGGAGGGAAGGTTTCAGATTGAAGAGCATTTGGGATATATGCTCCTTTGTATGGGGGAACCAGAGCATACGTATGAGACAGTGTATGACGGGGAGTTGTTTTACTGTTATGAAAGAAAAAGTAAGGTACTGGTTACTTCTATTTATCAGAGACGGGCGGATGTTCTGGAACTGAGACTATTTACAGCAGATGAATTTAAAGTGTGGAAGGAGGAAATGCAGGATGCTGCAGGTAGATATTGAAGTACCCGTAATGGGCAGGACATATGAGTTTCTGATTGATGAAAATTTGACAGTCGAAACAGTGACTGTGAGGGTGGCATCTGCGATATGTATAAAAGAACAATGCATGTCATCCGGAAACGAGAAAAATTTTATGTTGTGGGATAAAGAAAGAAGAATACGTCTGTTGCCGGAAAAAACTGTATCAGAGATGGGTGTGGCAGCCGGAAGCAGGCTGCTGCTTATCTGAACTTATGCATTTTATCAGGGAAATATGCGGTTCGTCAGAAAATGCTTATTTTCTTAATTAAAAATGATAACATAGGTTCAACATAAAGAAACAAGGAGGAATTAAAATGTCACAGATCAGAGTAATGACAAATGAATTAAAAAGCAAGATTGAGAATCTCCGCAGCCTTAACACGCAGTTTAAAAATGCGGTGACTCAGCTTGAGTCTACCGAGAACAATCTGCGCAGCATGTGGGAAGGACAGGCAAATGAAGCCTTTCACAATGCATTCACAAGTGACAAGGAACAGATGTATAATTTTTATTCTGCAATAGAGCTGTATGCACAGAAGCTGGAAGTGATTCTTTCCAGATACCTTCAGGCAGAGAATGAGAACATTGAGCTTGCAAATACCCGAACTTACAAATAAAGCAGGATTTCGGATTTCCGGAAGTAAATATTGAACAGAAAAAGCAGCAGAAAAAGGAGAAAAATTATGGAAGGAATTATTAGAGTATCACCCGAACAGTTAATATCAACAGCAGGAGAGTTTTCTAATCAGGGGAGCAGCATCAGTGCTCTTACCGGAGAAATGATGCAGCTTGTAACAGGGCTCAGTTCCGTGTGGGAAGGCGAAGCGGCAACAGCATATATGACAAAATTTAAAGGTCTTGAAGACGATATCCAGAGAATGATCAGAATGGTACAGGAGCATGCATCCGACCTGGAGGAAATGGCCAGCGTCTACACGCAGTCGGATAAGACTGGAGCAGATGAGGCCTCTGGACTTCTCAGTGACGTGATTCAATAGTGTTCTGCGGTTGTATCACAGGAGCGGCAGTTAATACAGCAGTCCTCTGTTCCGGTGCAGAAGGGACAGAAAAATCCCAGAGGAGGCATGTAAGTAATGTATATATACATTGAACAAGTGGACAGAGCGGCTGCTGTATTTTTAGAATACTCGAAAAAGGCAGCCGGGATTTATCAACTGATTTACAGCTTAACACAGGAGATCAGCCGGCAGTCATATACGGAGGAAACTGTATGCCGGCTGAAGGGGCTTCTTGAAAGTCTGGAGGAGATTCAGGCAGACTGTGATGCCATATGTAATGGACTGAAAGAACTGATAGGGCTGGCTGTAGGAACAGAGAAGAGAATTACGCAGGTATATACGCAGGAACGGCCGATACCTCGTATTCCGGAAACAGGTATCAGTCAGATTATGATCCACGACAGACTGGAAGATATTGCAAAAATAGAACTGTGAAAAGAGGCAGGATATGACAGGCAGGATTGAAATAGAAACAAATGCACTAAATGCAGATATGGAAAAAATGTCAGGGGAGATAGCAAAAATAGAAGAAGAACTGCAGCAGCTCAGAGAGGAGACAGAGCAGCTTGCAGCAATGTGGGAAGGGCCTGCATGTGCGGCATATCAGAGCCGAATCGGGGAAGATATGGAGCGAGCAGCTTTGATTTGCAAAGAACTGGCAGAATATGTTTCCTGTATGGAGTATGCGTCTAAAGAATATGGGAGATGCGAGCGTGCGGCGGAAGCGCTGGCGTCGCTGATCTGGATATAAGGAGAATGGGTATGAGCAGCAGACAGAGTATTGTGATACGGGTTTCACCGGAAAGTCTTACAGCCCAGGCTGACAGAGTCTTACAGCGAATTCATTCCGTCGAAGAACATTTTCAGAACATGGAAAAAACCGTACGGCAGTCTGCCAATTACTGGGTGGGAGATGCCGGAGACGCCCACAGACAAGTCTATGGAGAATACGCAGAAGAAATCCGGAAAATGTTGGACATGATGCGGAAGACAGCATCCGCTCTTGAAGCAATGGCGGAAAATTACAGGACAGGAGAAACTGAGGCAGAAGCAGAGGCCGAGGGGCTGCCGACAGATATTATCGTATAGGAGGAATGCTTTATGGGAATGTTGGAATTTAATTTTCAAAAAGCGGATTCTCAGATTCAAAGGCTGGAGGAACTGGCAGCGAGTATAGAAGAACTTGAAAAAAACAGCTATACCAGTACACTTCAGGAATTGAGTAATGCATGGAAGGGAGCAGGCGCAGACGCTTATATGAGAAAGGCGGAAAAGCTCCGGCTTAAGATCCATCAGGCAGCAGTTGATTTACGGCAGACGGCAGAAGTATACCGTTTTGCATATGCCCAGGTAAAAGCGGCGGAGGAATTTGCAGCGCAGATTGCAGTGGAACGGAAGTAGTAAGATGAGAATTGAGCTGATGATAATTATCTTATTTACCATATTTATAATAGTTGCAGGAGCAATGTTGATTATTGTTTTGCTGAAAAAACAGAATGACAGTTCAAAAGTAATCCTGCAGGGAGGTATGGATATTGATACTCAGAAAAAGGGGCGGGATCTCAGCAAGCAGTTTCTGGGGATTTTGGATTCAGAAGATACATGGCATACTAAGCGGGGAAGCGCACAGACGCATAGTCTGATTTTTACAGATCTGCTTACCAGAGAACAATATGTGAGAAGATTCCGTAACCGGATGGGGATCGGCCGGGCATCGTATGTCCGCGGGGCAGAAGCTTTTTTGTCAATCTCAGGAGACAGCTATCTCTCAAGAATCCAATGCTGGCTGACAGATTACAATGGACAGATATATGTTGAAAATGTCAGCAAATCTACTCCGCTTTTTTTAGATGAAAATGAAGTTACCGGCCCGCATGTAGTAAAAAATAATGCAGTTATCAGGGCCGGAAATACAAGGCTTAGAGTACAGTTTGGAGGGGGCAGGCAATGAGCCGCTTTTTGGTAGGGTGTATGATCTGTCTGATCCTGACAGCGGGAGGGAGTGGGTGCGGAATGAATAAAAAACTATCAGCAGAAGAAAAAGCAGTGGAGTATATGGAGAAAAAATATGAGGAAGAGTTTCAGTTTACGGGCTGGAAGAAAACCGCTTTTGGAAGCAGCAGTAAATCGGCCGGTATGCAAAGTGATTCTTTGCCGGGGAAAAATATCCGGGTAGATATAAGAGAAACAGAAGAGGGTAATACAATATATTCTGATAATTATATGGCATATCGTCTGGAAGAAGAACTTTCAGAGAAAATAGAAGAAGTGACAGGAACCGTATATTCCCGGTATAAAATAGTACTTCGCATTTCGGCTTCTGAATTTCCTGCGAATATGGGACCAGGGGAAGATGCAACAGATATCTCGGGAGATAAGGGAACTCTTCTGTCCGCTCTTATTTTTATCGAGGAAGATGAACAGCGGGCAGAAAAGCTGGAAGCATGGCGTCAGTCTGCAGAGGATGCAGGGCTGCGCGTCAAAGGTGTTCTTTATGTTGTAGCTGATATTGGAAAATATCAGGATATTGATGAAGAAAATTACCAGAGCAGGATAGTGGGAGAAGGCTGGTATAAGGAATGCTGCTATTTTGCTATGGATAAGTCATATGAATTTTACTATGCAAACTGGAGGTGATAATAGTGTCAGGTCAAAACCAGACAGAAATTAATTACTCAGCACTATTTAATGCATTCAGTTCATGGGGATATGAGGGGGCAGAGGAAGGAAATACATTGGAAGAAATACTGACACAGATCGCCGACAGTGATTTTTTGAATGAAGATACAATGGCAACATATCAAATTCTATGTGATGCTGTGGAAAAGAATCCGGAAATTGCCAATGCCCGTATATATGGTCAGAGTTGGAATGATCCCAGTTATAACGACGAGACAAAAGCCTGTATTTTCAAGCTGGAAAATGGAGACAGTTACGTGACATACTGTGGAACAGGAGATGGCGGCTGGATCGATAACGCACACGGAGTTACGGAAGATGGGACGCAGCAGCAGGAGGAGGCAGCCAGATATTTTGACGATATGGCGACTCGATACGGCTGGACAGAGTCAGATAATATTATCGTTACTGGTCATTCAAAGGGCGGAAATAAGGCACAGTTTATTACGCTTCAGTCAGAAAATCGTGAATTGATCGATACATGCTATTCGATGGATGGACAGGGATTTTCAGACGCAGCTATTGAGAAATTTCGCAGGGAACTGGGAGAAGGAGGTTACCAGGCTATATTGGATAAAATGTATGCTATAAATGGATATAACGATTATGTCAGTCCATTGATTAATCCAATTATTCCTGACAGTCATACAATTTATCTTGAGACAACCACGCATCCAAAAGGTGATCTGGCCAGTGTATATATGGGCTGGCATATGATCCAGATGTATTTCCAGACAGATGAAAACGGAGACTTCATATCACTGCTTACGCCCGAGACACAGAGAGGACAGATGGGAGATCTCGCGGAGCAGCTGTCACAATATTTGATGAGTCTTCCTCTGGAAGAGAGGGAAGCGGCTGCTATGGTAATCATGCAGCTTATGGAAAGTATGGAAGGCGGAAAAACAGGAATTGACGGGGACAGTCTGAGTCTGGATGACATTCTTACTTTTGGCTCCAAAACATTGATTCCGCTGATCTGGCAGGTAATAGGTTCTGACTCGGGAAGAAAAGTACTGAAAGATATTTTTTTACGGCTTCTTGACGAACATCCCAAAGAAGTGCTGCTTATAGCCCCGATAGTTATTTTCTTTTCACCAGTGCTTATTACATTCGTCTTTACTGCGGCTGAACTGATGGGGATAACAAAAAAGATATGTGATATGCTTGAAGCATTGGGGGAAGCATTTGCAAAAGCGGCTGCGGCATTTGCAGATTTTTTGGACGGTCTGGCTTCTGCCGCCCAGGGGTTTGCAGAATGGATATCAAATCTTATTTTTAAAGGAGACAGCAGTTGGTTTTGTGCAGATCCTGTGCGGATGAGAAGACTGGATGCTGATCTTTTTTACCAGCAGGCGAGGCTTCTTAATGCCGCGCAGCAGATAAGGACATTGCGCAGAGAAATAGATTTTGGTATTTTGATTAAATCGGCAGTGTATTTCAAACTTACAACAGCAGCCAGGAATCTGGAGAAAAGGGCAGAAAATATAGAAAAGCTGAGAGAAATTCTGGAACGATGCTCCGCGAAATATACAGAGACAGAAAATAAGATCGTCGGGCAGTATGAGGCAGTGTAGAAGAGTAGGAGATTAATAGTTATGAATAAAAAAGTACGATGTCCACGGTGCAACAGAGAAATAAAAATCCATATAAGGCATAAAACCGTAATATGCCCTGGTTGTGGGGTTGAGTTTGAAACAAAACAAATAATGAAGTACTATCAGAACCCTCCGATAGCTTGTGTGTATGCATCGCCTGGGAATTTTGGAACGCCGGAAAATCAGCTGCGAAAAGGGGATTCGTATCAAGATTATTTAGGAGAAATACAAGATGAGAGTTAAATATCCTCTGCAGTCCTGTGTCTGGGAACTTACATTAGCATGCTGCTTTTCCTGCAGATACTGCGGTTCTTCCGGCGGAAGAGCAAGGAAAGGTGAACTGACTACGGCAGAATGCTTTTCTGTGGCAGAGCAGTTAGCCGACCTGGGCTGTAAAAGGGTTTCTCTCATAGGTGGAGAAGTATTTATGCGCAGCGACTGGGCGGAGATTATGGAAAAAATGACACGCTGTGGAATGCGGGTTGCTATCATAACGAACGGTTTTCTGTTTACCAGTGGTCTTGTGAGCAGGCTGAAGGAAATCGGCGTAGAGTCAATAGCAGTATCTCTGGACGGACCGGAGGAGATCCATGATAAATACCGTCAGAAAGGGAGTTTCCGCAGGGGAGAGATGGCAATAGATATTCTGGCAAAAGAACAGATTCCCATTTCAGTGATTACCACCCTTCACAGTGAAAATAGTTTATATTTGCCGGATTTCTATAAATTTCTGAAAAATAAACCTGTCTTTGCATGGCAGATACAGGCATGTTCTCCAATGGGAAATGCGGCGAAGGCCGGAGTAAACTACCGGTTCGATTTTAAGAAAGTGATAGAGTTTGTGGAAAAACATATGTATGACGCTCCGTTTTACATGGGAATTGCAGACAATATCGGTTACTATACAAAAGCAGAGGGAAGCCTGAGAGGCAATACAGGAGGAAATGCCCCATTTCTGGGATGTAAAGCGGGATTAACGACTTTGGGAATCGATAGTATTGGAAATGTAAGAGGCTGTGAATCTATGTATGCGGATACATTTATAGAAGGAAATCTCAGGGAAAAAAGTCTTCGGGAAATCTGGGAAGATCCAAATGCTTTTGCATATAACAGGGTTTTTAGGACGGAATTTTTAACTGGAAAATGTAAAGGATGTAATAATGGAGCGTTGTGTGCAGGAGGATGTCGCTCCTATAATTATTTTACTCATAATCACCTTTATGAATCGCTCTATTGCGCAGGAAGAGAAGAAAGATTTTAATTAGAAGGTCTGAAATAAATGAATAGAAATTTTTCAGGGAATAGAAATAGGTATTATGGCAAACAGTTCGCGATTTTCGGTGATTCGATAAGTATACTGGCGGGATATAATCCGGCAGGCTGCTGATCAATAATTCATGGTCCGGAAGCAGAGTGACAAAGCTGCCGGGCAACGTAGGACTGTTTCCGTCCGGCTGTTCCGATGAAAGAACTTCTGCGTTGCATATCGGTCATATCCGTCCGGATGTGATTATCGTATACCTGGGTACCAATGACTGGGCGTCTGGAGTGAAACTCGGAAATGGATCTGAGATATCAGGGAAAGACAGAAATGAATTCTTTCGGTATGCATATGATAATATGTTGAAAAAACTTATATTAAATTATCCGGACAGTGAGATATGGTGCTGTACATTAAGTCAGACGTATATTTCAAAAGATCCTGGATTTATATTTCCGTGCAGTTATGCAGGAATCCATATCGAGGAATATAATGAAATTATAAGAGAACTTGTACAGAAAAACAGGTGTCATTTGATTGACTTATATGCGTACAGGACGCCTTATGATTCGATTGACGGGATTCATCCGGTAAGATCTGGAATGAGATTGATTGCAGAAATGGTGATCAGATCAATGACAGATACAGAAGGGATTGAAAATATATGACAGAAAAGGAACTCCCCCAAAGCATACAGGAAAAGTACCGTCTGCTTTCCCGCTCTTGCTGTGGCGGCAGCGTTCATATATTCAATATACAGAACCGACGGACGGAGCAGCAGTGGGTGTTAAGAGTATTTGAAAAACAAAGGTATGAACAAAGATACATACAGGATTGTCTGACGGTTTACCGGGCGGCACAGAAAATACAGAATCCGTGTTTCCAGCAGGTTGCGGAAATCGAAGAAAACGAAGAATATTTGTTTGTAGTGTTGGAATATCTTCCGGGGGTTACGCTTTCCAGTCTGGTGCAAAGAGAAGGCCCACGAAAGCCGGAGAGTACTATCGCGCTTGTAAAGCAGCTGTTGGGACTTCTTCAGGAGCTGCGGAGATATTCGCCTCCGGCCGTGTTCCGGGTATTAGAGCCGGAAGATATCATCTGTACAGAAGACGGTAAAATAAAACTTTTTAATAGTGGTAATGCAACAGTAGCAGATTATAACCACAGCGACTACACATGTCTTCTTCTCGCTGCTCCGGGCTTCCAGGCGCCGGAAGAATACGCAGGATTAAAAGCTGTGGATGAAAGAACCGATATTTTTCATATTGGAATGATATTTTTTTATATGGCGACCGGTATTGACCCCAGACAGTATCCATATTACACTGGCACTGATACGGATTATCTTCGGAAGTTTCTGCCACCATCTTATCCGAAAAGGACAGTAAAAATTATATCCAGGTGTACGACGCCGAATCCGGCAGCGAGATATCAGAGTTATGAGGAATTGGAAAGCGCTTTGGAGAAACTGGAGAGACGGCTGAAATTCAAAAATATTTTTAACCGGAAAATGTAAAAACGCCGGTATTTGCAGACACAGTAAGCAACAGGAGGAAAACAATAATGTACCTGGATAATTTGGAGATGCTTCAGGATACGCTGAGAATACTGAAACAGGGATATTATACGGCACACGGCAAAAGGGTTAATCTGAAGCTTTCGCCGAAACAGATGGAGGAGATCCAGGTATTTCTTCCGGCTGATATTGAAAGGATTTGTGCAGACAAGGCGTATAAACACGTTTATGTGACAGAAGGGCGCATTGAATTTGGGTGTGAAAATGCAGATTCCTTTGAACTTGCCAGACAAATGCAGAAAGAGATGGCGTATCTGTCTGACCGGGATAAAAAGCAGACGGTTCTCGTCCTCAATCTGGCCAATCCGGTTCATCCGGGAGGCGGTGTACGGCGGGGAGCCAGAGCGCAGGAAGAGGATCTTTGCAGAAAAAGTTCATTGCTTCTGTCCCTGGAAAGCTCTGCAGCGAGAAAATATTATGACTACAACAGTTCTCTTCATACATATTTCGGCTCAGATGCTTTGATGATCACACCGCAGGTGGAGATTATCAGAGATGAAAAAGGGAATCTTCTGCAGGACAGTGTAATTGTTTCGGTAATGAGCTGCGCGGCGCCGATGCTTTGCAATGGTCTGGAAGGGATAACGGACGCGCAGTATCGGGATATGATGTTTGGACGGATTACAGGGATGCTTAAGACCGCGGCATACCTGGGGTATCAGGTGCTTGTGCTTGGCGCATTCGGATGCGGCGCATTCCGCAATGATGCCCATATTGTTTCCGATATTTTTTACAGGGCCTTACGGGAGTTTGATTACAACGGCATGAAAGCGGGGAGCTTTTTCAGAAGAATTGAATTTGCCGTTTTGGATCATACGAAAAATCAGTACAATTTCAGAGAGTTCAGCAGGAATTTCAGTGATTTTTACAGGGAAAATGATTCTGAAGAAGTGCAGCATGTCATGCGGAAAATAAAGAAGACAGATGTTTATCTTGACGCGGTCCGGGGCAGCCTGATCGGCGGAGCTGCCGGCGATGCGCTGGGCTACGCTGTGGAATTTCTGAGGGAAGATGAACTGTTCAGAAATTATGGCCCGAAGGGTATTACAGAATACAAAAAGGACAGACAAAGCGGAAAAGCGCTCATTTCAGATGATACGCAGATGACCCTCTTTACGGCCTGCGGTGTTCTTGCCGCGCAGACCAGGTTGGCAATGCATGGAATAGGAGGTCATCCAACGGAGTATGTCGCCGAGGCTTATAAGGACTGGCTGAAAACACAGACGTCCTCTTTTAAAAAAGTAAATGCATCTGCTTCACGTACAGACAGGCATTCCTGGCTCCTGGATGTGCCTGAACTGTACAGCCGCCGTGCGCCTGGGAATACATGTCTGTCGGCGCTCTCAGATTATTGTTCCGGTAAAAGGGGATATGGCACATTGGCGCATCCCTGCAATAACAGCAAGGGCTGCGGCGGCATCATGCGCGTAGCTCCGCTTGCCCTGGCATACCGCAGCGGAGAAAATTATCATGGGAGTTTAGAAGAACTTGGAAAAACCGGAGCGGAGATTGCGGCGATCACTCATGGACATCCTCTTGGGTATATGCCGGCGGCTGTTCTTGTGCATATAATAAACCGGATCCTGACGGACAGAAAACATATGAGCCTTAAGGAGATAATTCTGGAGGCCCGTGATACGGCGGCAAAGATATTCCGAAGGAGTCCTTATCTCAGGAAAATGACAGAAATTATTGATCTGGCAGTCAGGCTTTCCGAAAATAATAAAAGAGATATCGAAAATATCCACGCTCTTGGCGAAGGCTGGGTGGCGGAGGAGACTCTGGGGATTGCTCTCTATTGCGCTCTGAAATATCAGGATGATTTTTCAAAAGGAATTATCGCAGCTGTGAATCACAATGGGGACTCTGATTCTACAGGGGCTGTCACTGGGAATATTCTTGGAGCGTTGATTGGATGCAGTGGTATTGATGAAAAGTGGAAAAAGGATCTGGAATTATCAGATGTGATCCTGGAAATAGCCGGCGATCTGTGTCATGGCTGTCAGACATGCGGATACTATGCGAACCCTGCATGGGTTTCCAAATATGTGTATATGGAGCGTTTCAGAGGCAGGACTGTCTGAACAGCATCAGAGGACGGCAGAGGCTGTATTATATTTTTAGAAAATTTGACAGGAGTGTGGATTTATGCCATTACAGATCATTCGCAACGATATTACAAAAATGCGCTGTGACGCTATCGTAAACTCAACAAACGTCATGCTGGCAGGCGGAGGCGGAGTGGACGGCGCTATCCGCAAAGCCGCGGGGAAAGGTCTTTTTCTGGAGTGTCTGAAACTGCGGGGCTGCCGGACAGGGCAGGCGAAAATTACGAGAGGGCACAGGCTGCCCTGCCGCTACATTATCCATACGGTAGGACCCCGGTGGAAAGGGGGAGACAGCGGCGAAGAAGAACTGCTTCGGAGCTGTTACAGAGAGTGTCTGCGTCTTGCGAAGATGTATCGCTGTGAGACGCTGGCCTTTCCGCTGATATCCAGCGGAGTATACGGTTATCCAAAAGATGCGGCGCTGAGGGTTGCTCTGGATGAGATCGAAAGATTTCTTGCGGACAACGAGATGCTTATTTTTATCGTAGTATATGACAAGGCGTCCTATCAGATCAGTACACAGCTTTATTCGGATATCGGTACATATGTAGATGATCAGTATGTAGACGTGCATAAAGACCCGCTGTACGACTGGATGGTTGAGCAAGGAGAGACGCAGCTGCTGATGCCGGCGGATATCCAGGACGTGTGGGAGAGGATGCCGGATGGAGATACGCAGCCTTTATTTCCAATCCCGCCCGGCACAGAGCGGCCGGATATATTTCCAATCATGCCCGGAGCGGTAGGGCCGGATACGGAGAAGGACAATGCCGCAGAGCCCCGGATCGCTCCTGATGACATCTGCTGTCTGGGAGTGAGCCCGTTTCCGCCGGATATGCCTGACGATGAAATAATGCGCCCTCATCCGGGACATACACCGTTTCGGACGGCCGGCAGTCTGGAAGAGGCCCTTAACCAGATTGATGAGAGCTTTACACAGATGCTGTTCCGTAAAATAGAAGAAAAAGGACTTACAGATGTCCAGTGCTATAAAAAAGCAAATGTAGACCGAAAGCTCTTTTCCAAGATACGAAGCGATATCCATTATCATCCGAAAAAGAAAACGGTGCTTGCTTTTGCCGTGGCGCTGGAACTGAGCCTGGAGGAGACAGAGGCGGCTCTCAGCGAGATCCGGGATACCCCCCAGTACCCCTTCGGCGTGCAGCTACTGACCTACGCTTTGATTTCCGCGTCCTTCTCCCTGTTTTTCGGCGGCAGCGCCATGGACGCGGT
>ERZ1090869.1234-NODE-1235-length-11999-cov-6.988111_pt1 | contig 11999 bp, 1 predicted proteins | sample MGYA00478474_ERZ1090869 | MGnify/ENA primary metagenome ERZ1090869 (study PRJEB33644, sample SAMEA5815748) | chicken gut metagenome | biome: Chicken; feature: Gastrointestinal Tract; material: Caecum | place: Ireland | collected 2019-01-01 | study: A study of the... | reverse complement strand
TACACTTATGCGATCGTCGGCAGCGTCAGATGTGTATAAGAGACAGATATGAAAAAGGAAAAGAAGGCGAAAAGACAAAAAGAGAATAATAGACGAAAGTGGCCTGTTTGGCTTACCGTAATTTTAACTATTCTTGGAGTGGGAGCGGTATCAGGAGTAACAGTGCTTGGCGTTTATCTTGCAGGAGGGTTTGAAGAAAGAGTGATAAATCCTAGTGATGTAGTTTTTTCATATGACGAAAATCTCTTTAATCAGCAAACAAACCAACTCGAAGTTACAGAAGATTTCACTTTAATGATAGATTCGTCAACATCCTTTGTTACTAATGACCAAGTTACGCTTTCTTTTGACCTGTCAGCAAATATAGGAGAAGGAGACGAGCCTCAAAGTTTAGAAAGACGTCAAGTTAATGGTGTATGGTATATAAGCAATGGGATAATAGAGATGCCAGAGACCGTTAGAATAAGACAGCCTTTTACAATAACATTGAGGACACAGGATTTAACAGATGATGATGGCTCAGTTATTGCTGAGGATTGGATAAAGGGTGGAATATCTACAATTATAGCCACATCAGTCTACAATCAAATATCATCTTCGCAACCTTTAAAAATTGCTGTTGATGTGCCTGTCTATGATATTGAGGTTTATGCTGTTTCTTCAACAGGCGATGAAACAAATCAAATTGTAACAGGGGAAACCTTTACCTTGCAGACAAGATTTATCCCTGAGGCAAGCAGATATATGTACAGTGATGACAAGAATAATGATATATCTGAGGATAGTAGAAGGATTAAGCATACATATTATGTAACTAACGACTCATCAGTTACAACAAGATATGAGGATTTGTATAGCGTAAGTTTTATGGCGGGAGAGGATACTGATGATAGTGTATCATTGCAAGGTTACGTATTTAGGAATGCAGATAGGCAAATAGAGACAGAGAATTCAATAGAGACCACTTCAAATGTAACTTTTTACACACAGATGTTAAGTCAGTTAAGTCAGGCAGGAGAGGAGACTGCTCCATCTGGTAGCACAACAATTTCAATTGGTATGGCAAGTGTTGAGAGGTATACTGTTAGTAGTCAAGCATTATCCATGAACACAAACCAGAGTTTAAGATTGTATATGAACAGATATATCTATGACGAGAGTTCAAGTTATTTGGGGGTAAATATATATTCTACATCTGGACCAACCATTGAAAGTATGCTTAGAAATATTGCAATAGCATTTAGTTATGATGGACAAGACCCTACTGATAATTCATTTTTAGAGGTAAGTGGTGGTGATATTGAGGTAATTGATGGAGTAAGATATTACAAACCATTTACAGACGGAATAAATAATCTAAATTATAGTTATTGGACGCTCCGCTCTTCAAGAGAAGCAGAAATAACTATGACTATTGTACTTTTGATAGAAAACGAAGAGGGTGGATATTCTATATTTGACTTACATCAGCCTTATTATGTTACTCTCCAAGTTACAACTCATGAGGAAGAACCATTAGAGTGGGCAACAGACTCAGATACAATAGATGTAATGCTTGGTTATAACAGTACAGGGACAATAGACTCAAAGACCATTGACCTTGAAAGTCTTATAAGCATACCAGAGAACAATATTTATAGGGACTATGTTTTCTTTGCATGGTTTGGTAATGGAGAAAAAGAAGATTTAAGGCAAACTGTTGATAGTGTAATAGGCTCAGCAGGATATAATTATGAACTTTCTGGAATGTATGCTACTACTGAAAATATGCTTCTTTTTGCCTTAAATGGAACAAGTATAACCCTACTTGATTCAGGCTCGTTTAGACTTTATTATGCCACTATAATCACAGAAAATGGCGTTCCTGTATATCAGACAGACTCAACAGGCAATAGAACATATTCTATCGCAGTGATGAGCCAGGATTATATTCAAATTAACTGCGAAAAGGAACTCTATCAAGACTCTGTTTCGGCAGGAAGCGTTAATACAGACAATTTTACACCACTTGAAAACGGTGAGTATGCAATAAATCAAGGTTCTCAAAGTACTATCTCTTTCTCGTTCGTTATAGATAGTGAAGCATTACCTGTATTTACCGAAGAATACAATAATGGCTACATGAGTCTTATGTTTAGAGATACCCAAAATAATGATGTTACATCAAACTTTACAATATTATCACAACAACTAACCAATGACGGAGAAAATGGACTTCTCACATATCAAGTTATTGTCAATACTGGCGTTAATATAAGTGTCGAGAATGGTATCTATCTCTCACAAGTAATTTTAAGATATGATGATACAGTAGATAGTGAAATCGAATGGAGCATGCCAATCAATGATAGAACAATATGTATCTATGCGCCACAAGCACAAAATATAGAGATAGACACAACTAATATTCAGTCTTATCTAAACTTTATTACAGGACAAGAAGCAATAGTAGTAAATCAAATTTTAAATACAGCAGGCAATTTTGATACAACAATAAATGTTGGAGATGAGGTAGTTAACAGTGTTGATGCACTATTGACTCTTCTGCTTGGTGGACAAGCCAACGATACTCAGTATGGTTATGTAGTTATTACCGACCAAAAGGGAAGAGTTGATACTCTTGCTGGAAATTGGAGATTTGCTCTTGTTGAAGGTAGTGATGCAAATGCAATAAACCTTAATGGACAAACATTTACATTTAGGCAGGCGGAAGATGCAACGGTAAGATTGGCGCTGGAAACAATTGATGGTAATCAAACAAGCCTTTCAAATGGACAAAGTTTATATATTAATGTAACCTCAGAAGGTATAACATATGCAGAAAGTTTAACCTCAGAAGATCCTTATCCTGCTGGGGATTACACAGATGATATGTATGAGAGTTCTGATATTTCAAATCTGTATGTTTCAATGTACGGAGTAAAGGGCGAAGAGAGAGTAACGCTATCAAATTTAGTTAAATTTTATATTGGCGAGGGTAGAGACGACCAACAATATTATAATATAAGATTTACTTTAAGTCAGCAGTATCTCAATGACACAAGAATAACCGACGAAATGTTTATATCGCTATATAATAGCATAGATGGTATGATAAGCCTATATGATAGTGCAGGACAGTTGATAGAAGGCTTACCAAAAGACGCTCAGGAAATTAAATCTATGCTCAGTGGAGTCGAGTTAAGTGCTATATCTTTTAATAAAAACTTTGCAAGAAGCAGTCATATCATCGTTTTCTCTATTACAGATACAGGTTCAAATGGTGCGATAGCTTCATCACTCAATATGACAATAAGGACTGCTTATACTGTAACAAATGTGAATTATCCAGAAGATAACAGAGAACCATTATATGCTCATATTGATTTAGAACTTGTAAATTCTGTAACTAATGAATATTACAGATATTTAGGTAGGGATGACTATGTCAGCGACTTTGAGACACTTTTTGATGGTGGAGAATTATATTACATTCAAAGTAGTGGCAGTGGCTATGTATTGGTAAATGAAATAGATGAAAATGATACTTATATTGGTACATTCGATTCGTCTACTGGAATTATTAATTTTAATGATTTTTGGGATGTGGAGAATAGAGATTTTGCTGTTACGTTTACCCCAGAAGGAGAGAATTACTTTACTTTAAGTTTGGTAATACAGTTTAGAGTAACACGAGACCTTGCAATCGAAGACCTTAACTCTACTTACTATATTGTAACAGGAGCAGGTATAACCTATAATGTTGATGACTTTGTAGATAAATATAGACTATCTGCCGAAAATCAATCTGACGCTGATAGGACAAATTTGCAAGGGCTTACTCTTAGTTATCAATTTAGCGATTATTTTACAGTAAATAGTAATGGAGATATTACTACATTAGATGGTGAACTTTTCTTCTTTGATTATAATGAAAAACAATTGTTTACTAATTTGACAATTTACTATGTATCTCAAAGTGGTAATATCGAACTCGAAACAATAACAATTCCTATTGAGATATACTCAGGCTCTCTTCAAGCAGAAGTAGAGGTGGAAGGTTATGATATTTATGAAGAGATATCAGGGCTGTTAACCTATCAGACAAGTGATTCGGTTGTCCTTGAAGAGCCTATAACCGCACAAGTACAAAATATAACGTCTAGCCAAGAAGATGGAAGTGAAACAATAACAGAATATATTATGGTTCAAGAGGGAACATGGAATTTAGATACGACTTTTGTAAGTGGAAGTGGTTATTCTATTTATCCAAGTTTGTTAGATAGTGAGGGTAATTCACTTGACTCCTATTATGATGTGTTCGGTAATGGCGAAGGTGAGGAATTATCTTACATAACAATCAATTTCAGAAATATCAGAAATAGAATCTTACAAGGACTTGAAGAGCCAATCTATCTTGTTTTATATTTTGGTTCGCCTGATGATAGTGGGATGCCATCATTCCCTGGAACAACTGCTGTAATGTATGTACCTCTTATAATTTCAGCGATGGGATTTGACTATGTAAATTATCAAGAGGATATGGTAGATGATATTGACAAACTCCAAACAGCGATTCAAGATCCAAACAGTTATATAGTTAATGGCGAATATAATGGTCCATATCAAACAATTAGGGCAGGACAGATAAGTCAAATATTGTCTCAGTATGACTTTACTGACAATACTCAAACAACAGGTTTATATCTTTTAGGTGGACAAGATTTGCAGGCTAGTATTGACTATTATCCACTAGACAGCACAGGCAGTCTTTTCACAAGTGAAGATATAATAAAGTTTACAAGAATAGATTCAATAGAGATAGAGGATGTTGCAGAAACTGTGGGGACAATCAGCCTCAATCACTTATCTAGTCTATATCAAGATGAATTTTACTTTGCAGTAAGTTATACATTACAAAGCACTAGTGAAAGCAGAGAATTTTACTATGTTTACAAAGTTGAACCTGATGTTATAGTTGAAGAACCTGTATATGCTTATAACACAAATTCACAAGGTGCTGTTGAGTATTTACAAGGAGAGCAAAACCAAGAAGGTCAAGTAGACTTTAACCAAATATTTGGTGCAAATACGCTAGTGGAAAATCAAAAACGTTTTAACATTACAAAACAATTTAATATTGTTTCAGATGATGGCGAGGCGGTAACTGGGCTATATGTTGATATGGAAAGTGAGCAGATGCAATTGTGGATAAGCGTCTTAAATGAAGGTGAAACAATTTATGAACTATCCTCTCCATACACAATCGAAAGACCAGATAATGATGAAAATGTTTTAATAGACCTTGCTACAATCTTTGGAGAAGGTGTCAATATTGCCGAAGGAAATATTATAAATCTTTCTATTTTGTCTGGAAATGGAGACATTTATTACAATGATATGTTAATCTTTTCAGATTTGGTTGAAACAAACGAAATTGAGTATGTTACAGTCGGAGAAGATACCTTCTATGATGAACAAGGTTGGGGTGAGTTCATTGAAATTTACTTTACAAGCGACACTTCAATTATGCACTACACTCCTCTTACAAATGAGCAGATAACTATAAGAGTAAAACATAGTTATAATGGCTCAGCAGATGAAAATGAATTGTCCATTATAGGTGGCGAGCAATATTATAGATTTATAGTCAACTCGACGACCTACAATTATTCTGTAAGATTTACAAATGGCAGTGAAACTTTTACAACAAATGGAAGCAATCAAACTTACACATGGGATGATGTGGACAGTGAAGAAAGCGACTCAATAAGAATACATCTTTTGCAAGGTGTCGACGCAGGCTCTTCTGGATATGAAGAGGTTTGGGATAATTTACATATCGCCTTAACAAGTGAGACAGATATCGAGGGCAACCTTATAGATAGCGAAAATTCAGCATTAATTGCCGAAGATGGCTATACATATAGTTCGGCAAGTTCAGCAAATGGACTATTTACACTAAATTTTGCTGATTATATATCGAGTGCAAGGATACTTGAATTTACACTCTACACCGATCAGGGATATCTTGCTACACTTCTCGTTTATATTGATGCAACAGCAAGCGTATCATTTATAAATGATGAAACAGGAGAACTTTCAGGCGGAGATAGCCATATATTCAGTGAAATATTTGGCATTCAATTAAATGGTGAGTTAATAGAAAGAGATAACTATACAGTAACAGGGGAAATAACATCATCAACAGAATATCAAGATTTCAGTGGGCAAGACTTTGTAGTGTTTGATGAAGATGGCACATTTATAGTTGCAAACTTACTTCGTGATTATCAAGTTACCTTCCGTTTTACAGTAGAATTTAATTCAGGTGCTGGAAGCGAATTTGAAAATAAAACCTTTATATTTACTCAGCAAATGCTATTAAAGGCAAATGTTACTCATTATTCCTCAGTAAATGGCGGTCAAGTCATTGCAGGCGGTGAAAAGACAATAGAAAATGTATTTAATAGTATTAGTGATTTAAATACCAAAATAGTTTATACAGGCACCTCTTCAAGTCAAGCATTTGCATCAGTGATATCTGATAATATTATTTTAACAAACTATGTTGCAAATTTGACAAATATGGATGTTAATTTGACGGTAAGAATTTACTTTACCTATGGCGAAAGTGAGGTTACTATTGATACACCTTATCAACAATTTAATATGACCTACTCACTATCGGTATATCCAAGTGTTGATATTACAATTTCTTATCCTCAGCCAAATGATGAAAGATTAGAGCAAGAATATTTAGATTCAAATTCAACATACACAAATATTTTAGAAGATTTTATTCTTCACAGTGCTATATTTAGTGATAATTCAAGACTATCTTTCGCACCAGCAGAGTATGATGATGAGGGAAATGTTTACTATAATTATGAAAACCTGTTAAACTTTGAAGATAACAGCCAAGATGTTTCAATTCTGGTTTACTCACTAGAAAATGCGACTATATATTCAGATGCAGGGGAAGAGAGAGAATATTATTTAACAAGTCAGTATATACCAGCAACTGCAAATGATATAGTGTTTGTTCGTGGAAGTCGAAATACATCTGGCGAAATAGTTGACAGCATGAGTGAGTCTTTGATTACTTTGCGTATAACATATCAAAATGTTCAAGTTGATTATAATATATCTCTTCTCGACAATGTCCTTTCAGTTCAAATCAATAATGTTACAAATAATACAGCAAGGGGACAGTTGCCAAGTGGCACAACGGTTGATTACGAGATAAGTTATATTGACCAGACTAACCTTTCAAGCAGTATGTTCGCTAAGAGTAGGCTTGCTGAGGTTACGTTTAGCCCTTCTTTAAGTCGAACAGGTATGTATTATCTTGTATTTAGCGACGGAGAACAATATTATGCTTCATATCCTCAATATATTGAGAGTAGCAGAGCAGGGCTTACTCAAAATATTGACCTTGGATACAGTATGACAAGTGCAAATATGGAAGGCGAAACAATAGTATCCTATACAGATTTTGATTATGTTGGTGTATTCCTCGTAACAAATTTTGAAAATAATAATTTGACAATCTCAAATAATGGACTTATAGTCAATAGCGAAGATATAGCCATAACAGACATTTCAAGTTTAGGAACAAACTTTGATGCCAACAATGCAATATTTGAAAGTATTTCATTAATAAATAGAGTACAACTTGTTTACGGCGGTACTTCAAATATACTTGTAGACTATATCTACTATGAACAATATCTAAATCAATTAAATTTAAATGAAATAAGTTCGAGCGATTTGGATACAATTTCCAGTGCTGAGGTCTTTGGTTCTAATAGTTTTGATAAAGATGATGGCAGTGAAAATTCAATAGTTGAATTTAATGTTAATTATTACTATATGCCAACGATTGACGTCGATATTGAAGAGAAAATATCTTCTGTACATAATTATGTGATATTAGAAACCAATCAAGAATATTCAAGCATGGTTAGTGAATTTGGCGTTCATCATCCAAGTACAGGTCAACTTGTTAGTGTAGGAGATTTTGGAGTAGACAAGGCAAACCTTTCTTTAAGTGTTATAGAATTAGGTGAGATTTCAGATGAAAGCACTACCGAACTTTTACAAGAATATCTACTTGAAAATAATGAATACGAGTTTAAAACAACAACTGAGAGTAATCGCCAATACCTAAGGCCTTCACCAAGGAGTAATGTCGGCGAATATACTTATGATTACTGGCTCACACCATTAGGTGCTGATAATCAAGGCGATTTAGTGCTACTAAAAATAACATACAGCGTGCAACTAGCAGGCAATGGAACAGCCTCAAAAGATTTTTATGTGGTTGTAAAAATTATACCTGACTACATAGTATCCTTTGGTGGAAATGCGGTAGACTTTACTGAGGATGATGTTGAGGGTGATGAAATAACAAACATAAACAATATTTATAACATTGACCAAGTACAAGATAATGGTAACTATCAGTCATTTAGGTTGACAAAATCAAGTTCTACCGATGACGGTTATGTTTCAGTTAGACATAGCAATGGAGATAGTGCAGTACAAAGTGCAGAACTCGCAACCTCTAACTTTACTATCACTATGAGAGTTCCAAGTGATGTTGTAGGAGGTGTTGAGTATAATCAAACAGATAATGTAGAGCAGAAACTAGGTGATGATCTTACAACATGGGATTATCAAAGTGGTCAATACACCTTGGTTGACGGAAATGGCACATTATTCCAAAATGCAAAAGAGGTGATTTTTGGTACTCAATACTTTATGATAGAAGCAGAAGATGATTATGGATTTAGATATGTTGTATATTTCAGTTTGCAATCATCATCAGAGCCAAATATTTCATCATCTGGTATAACTTTGACAGAGGGCAGTCATTTTGATATTGGTGCTCAATATGATTTGCTAAGAATTAGCACAATCTCAGAAAATGATAGTACACAATATGCTATTAATAATATCCCTACTTCTCCTATAAGCACAGATAGCAATGTTACACTTATTACAATAAATGGTTTGCAAGCACATATGTACGCACAGGATCCACTAGGCTATCAAGGTGTGTCATTAGGCGAGAATGGCGGTTATACTACAACTGATTCGGAGATACAGTCAATCTGGCCTAGATGGAATCAGTATGTAGAGTTAGGTTATTTTGAAATACCACTAATTAATTACGTAACTGTTGACTCTATAAATTTCTATGACGAAAATGATAACTCTGTTGCTGAGAGGATAGATTTATCAGCAGAATCTTATTACCTAGCCACAAATGACATGGAGGATGAAGATGGAACTGAACTGTTCTATTTCAATGGCTTTGGAAATGCAAGAGGAGTGTTCACATCAGATAAGGCAAGCCTTGTAATGCCTAAACTTACTGACACAGACCTATATAATGAAAGCAATACAGCTTCAGTTCAAATGGTAATAAGACTTAAATATGAATACAATAATAGTGTTACCGAGTACTACGATTTGATTGTCCCTATTACTGTTGTAAGAGAGGTTACTGTTGTTTCTAACAATGTTGCACCAGTGAGAGATGGGGTTATGTTTGATGTTGACAATCAATTCAATATAACAGAAAATGGTGGCAATGTAGAGGGAGATTACTCTTATATAAATGACACCTTAGAGGTGCTTGTAAATGGTAATAGTACAACCAATTTCCAATTGTACCTAATAAGAGATGACGAGGTAGTAAATCAACAACCAGCGATTGTATCCCTTACAAATGGACAAACTATTGCTAGGACAAATTATATTTCAATATCTCAACAATTTGGAAGAAATATACAAGAAGGGGATGAAATAAGAATCGTCCCACTTGACAACAATGCCGAATTTTACTATATTACAAATGAGGGAGCAAATATTGTCAATAATCATTATGTACTAGCAAGTGATGGGCAATCACTAAGAACTGACGAAAATGGCAACTATTATCTTGTCAGATTTGGCGAGGAGAATAGTGATAGCGAAACTCGCATTGCCATAGAAACAATTCAGTATGATGCTATATATGTAGAAGATTCATCACTCATCGACAATTCAAGCAGTTATTACAATGTAAGGAAATACTATGTTTTAAGTATGACAGGTGGTTATACATATCGAATTTCTAAAAACTATTATGTTACAGGATATTATTATTCATTGCAAAGGACTGAGCCAGGCGACATAATTATGGATTACTTGACTATACATGAAGAAAATGGAATAAGATATTCAGATTTCAATGATTGGAATGAGGCTTTCTCTATGACGGTAGCCAACGCAGATCTTGAAGAAGAAGTTATTAGTGGAAGCAAGAGTGAGTATACAATGTATTTAACATTTGTTATTGATTCCACAACTGATCCAAATGCCTCAGGAAATGCAACAATAGACGAAAATGGCAGAATAACTTATACCTCAGAATTTAACGAAAATGAATATCTAAGAATAGTCATAAGGATGAAAGTTTCTGGCGTCGATAGAGATATCAGTATTGATGATGCAACGCCACTTGAAATGGACATATTAAGACTAGCAGCAAGGTCGCAATCAAATTAAAAAATATACTTAGTTAAAAGGAGAAATTAATGGACTGGTTTTCAATATGTTTTATAGTTGTTGTTTGTATTAATTTTCTCCTTTTAATAGGTATGGTTTTTCTAGAAAAACGCAAGCCAGAGAATATAATAGCGTGGATAACTGCTATGACATTCTTGCCAATAATAGGGTTCTTGTTCTACATAGTCTTTGGAAGTGGACTAAGTGTAAGAACTAGGCGAATGATGAAAAAGAAGAGAATATCAGAGCGAGACATTATTCGTAATATTAAGGGTATACAAACACTAGAAGAGGCAAAACTCGATGGTATATTAAAGGATGACCAAGAACTAGTTGCTTTATGCTACAACTATGGATCATACCCAATACCTGGAAATGACATAAAAATTTTTACAAACGGAAAAGATAAACTTGATAGTTTGAAAAAAGATATAATTTCGGCTAAATATTCAATAAATATAGAATATTATATTTTCGCAGACGACGAGTCGGGAACTGAGATAATGTCTCTTCTTTGTGACAAGGCAAAGGAGGGAGTGGATGTAAAATTAATCTATGACTCAATAGGTTCACGTAAAGCACCAAGACGATTTTTTAAACGTCTTGAAAAAGCAGGTGGGCAAGTAGGCGAGTTTTTCCCTCCATTTATGCACATAAGATTGCTAAATCTAAAACTTAATTATAGAAATCACAGAAAAATAGTTGTTATTGATGGTAGAATTGGATACACAGGCGGTATCAATATAAGAAATGACCATATTGGACTTGATAAAAAGTTGTTTCCATGGCGTGATACTCACATAAGAATAGAAGGTGGTGGCGTATACGCTCTTCAAAATATCTTTTTGGACGATTGGCGATATTGCAAAAATGATAGCACTCCTCCAAGGCTATATTTGGAAAATGGCTATTTCCCTAGTCCAACGATTAAGGGTAATGCTACTACTCAACTTGTCTATTCTGGGCCAGATAGTCAAGTGCCTAAGATAGTAGAAACCTATGTAAAAATGATTTTAAGTGCAAAAAATAGGGTATTCATACAAACTCCTTACTTTATACCTGACGAAACGTTCTCATCGGCACTAAGAATTGCTGTTAAAAGTGGAATAGACGTGCGGATCATGGTGCCAAACATACCTGATAAAAAGACGGTATATCTTGCAACTCTTTCTTATTTAAAAGAGATGGCAGAAATTGGCATAAAAATTTATCTATACAATGGTTTTTTGCATAGCAAGACCTTGCTTGTAGATGATAATAAACTTTCAATAGGTACATGCAATACAGATAATCGCTCATTTAGATTGAATTTTGAAAACACTGTAATTATCTATTCTCAGCAGTTAAATAAAGAGTATCAACAAATTTTTGAAGAAGATATAAAAAATTCAAAGAGGGTAGGCATAGATTATTTTAAAAAGAAGAGGTGGATAACCAAGATATTACAAGCAATAATGCAC
>ERZ1090869.1215-NODE-1216-length-12062-cov-18.257100_pt1 | contig 12062 bp, 6 predicted proteins | sample MGYA00478474_ERZ1090869 | MGnify/ENA primary metagenome ERZ1090869 (study PRJEB33644, sample SAMEA5815748) | chicken gut metagenome | biome: Chicken; feature: Gastrointestinal Tract; material: Caecum | place: Ireland | collected 2019-01-01 | study: A study of... | reverse complement strand
ACTCATTACCAAACAATTTAATTAAATTTTTGTCCAAACTTTGGGGTTCACTTCAAGAACTCGGCGGGCATTGATTTCCTTATTGCAGATAAATTAGTTCACACAAAATCAGATATTTATACATCCCTTACCGCAACAATGCGTTGGTCGCGGCTTTTGGGTTTTTCCGGTATTGTATATGCAAGAACTCCCTTTTCGATAAGCGGTTCAACATAGTGTTTAATTACATAATACTGCGTCATACCCATATGCTCGGCGATCTCTTTGCGTGTGCGCGGCACTTTACAGAACTCTTCAAGAGATAGTTTATCGGGCTGCCGCTCCTGACCTGCTCCGTTATAGAAAATAACGTGGAACACCCCTCTTTTGTCATGAAACTGAGGTTCCGGCAGGCCGCTTTCGGCAAAAAGTTTTCGTATAGTAGGTATACCGGAGTAGCGATTTTCTGCCAAGTGCATAGTTTCAAGTACGGATATCAGCGTCTTGTTTCGGGTATCGGCGTGAATTCTGCCGAGTTCGTCAATATTTATGGCTCCGTACAATCCGCCTGCATTAGTTATTTCCATTCTGTCGCGATACATCTCTATCCGTATGGGCATACCTTCGGTATAGGGGCTGTAATCGCGGTGAATGAGCGCGTTCAGCACAGCTTCGCGCACGGCGGTTAAAGGATATTCGGGAATATCAATGCGTTTGCCGCCTTCTATTTTTACTCCTTCGCGCATATTCATCGCAACAAAGTTGACGGCACTTTCAACCATCTGCGCAATAGTGCCTTCAATACGTTTATTGGCAAGGAAGCGCTGCCCGTCGGCGGACGTGTCGCCCATTTTGTTGCCGGGAACCAAAACTGCCGTTATGCACAGTTGCGGAAATACCGATTGAGGAAACTTTGAAAAACAGAGAATGGAGGTAAGGGTCGGCTTGCCGTCAGATATTATGCCCGTCAAAGTCAGCAGTTCCTCATCAGAAAGATTGGCCGTGTTGGGGCGGTTGACGCGCAAACTATTGAGATAAAGTGATAATTGGGCGCTGTCAAGGCTGTCTGCTGCAACATTTACAGGGCGGATGTCATCCCTTATCTGTTTGCGGTAGGCTTCAAAACTATATACCTCGTAGTCGCTCATCTTTTCATCTGCGTCCCCGACTCTCACATAAGAGCCTTGCCATTTGCCCGCGCCTTTGTAATAAACGGGACGAAGTGCAGGTTCCACCGAAGGTATTTCCATGCTTACAAAATACAGACCGTCTATCTCGCATTGGGTAAATACGGCGCGAATTACAGGCTCAAGTTGCTTGCACTGTTCTTCGGCTTTGTGCTGCAAGTCCTGCACATCATATACGCCCACAGGTTTAAAATTTTGCTTTTCGTCGAGACCAAATACGATAGTGCCGCCGCTGTTCTGATTTGAAAAGGAAGAAAGAGTATCGTATAACTTCGGGCAGCCTCCGTGCGCGGCTTTGACTTCGACAGTCTGGCCTTCGCACTTATCTTTTTGTATTTTCTTTATAAGTGTTATCAATTCTTCGCCAAGCATAGCTATCTCCTTTGACAGGATTATAGCACAAATAAGCAAAGAATACAAGGCTAAAAGCAAAATATTTTGAGCAAATAATCAAACTTTTTGGGGTTTAAGCAAAGTATTTTGATTAATAAGCAAATAATTTGCTTTTAAAACGAACTGTTTGAATTAGAATTTGCTTTATTGTTTGATTTTACTTGCAATGATTTTACCGGCGCATGATGTCAAACGATTTGCATTCAATGTGGGCATGATGCGGTTTGTGAATGCTTACGTGTTTCAGAATAGCCGATCGTAAAATTCTGTCACAGAGAGTTATTTAAAGGAAGTAAATAATTGGGGCGAAGGCTATCGTGTATTAAACGATTGGGGATAATTTAGATGGTGAGATATGAAAAACATTGATGTAAATACATGGTCAAGGCGTCGTCATCAGGGGGCGTTTCTTATCTTTTCAAATCAGACTTTCGCTATGAATGTAATGGTGAATATTACCTGCTTACTCAGGTGTTGTAAAAAAATAGAAAGCTTCTTCTCATGTTGCAGTTATGTGATAAGATTATGTTGCAAAAACGAAAGAATATGTGAAAAAATTGATTTAATCTTGACTTGCGGGGGAAAGATTATTAAAATCATATATGAGGGGGGGTAGATATGTTTAATGTTGCAATTGTTGAAGACGATAAGAAGGAGGCTGACAGGCTTGCCGAATTTTTGCACAGATACGCTCAGGATTCCGATGTAAGGTTCAATGTTAAAATATTTGACAGCGGAATTAAATTTCTTGATACCTATCAGGCAAATTACGATATCATATTCATGGATATTGATCTGCCTGCGCTCAACGGATTAGAAATTTCAAGAGAACTTCGTAAAATAGATTCTACAGTCGCACTTGTTTTCGTGACAAATCTTGCTCAATTTGCAATTAACGGTTATGAGTTTGATGCAAGCGACTATATGCTAAAACCGCTGAAATATCATTCATTTTCTTTGAAAATCAAAAAAGTAATCAATCGTTGTCGCAGGCACAGGGAAAACGAAATAATGATAAAAACGTCCAACGGCGAAGTGAGGTTCAGCTCCGCTGCGGTAATATTTGTGGAGGTTAATCTGCACAATGTGACGTATCATACAGAGCAGGGCGATTATACTGCCTACGGCACAATGAAACAGGCGGCGGCGCAGTTTTCTCCAGAAGAATTTGTGCTGTGCAACAGTTGTTATCTTGTCAACCTCAGGCATGTTACCGGAATAGACGGATATCTTATTAGTCTTGGCGAATATCAGCTGGTTATAAGTCATCCCAAACGTAAAAAGTTTATAGAGGCTCTTCATGCGTATTATGGCACTTCGGGTAAATGAGGTGCGTTATGGGTATAATTAATACTTTGTATGTCACATTCAGACTGATGATAATGGTTAACCTTGGGGCGCTCATGTTCTGTTGGAAGTTGCCGCGCCGCAGATTTTTTTGGTTTTCCTTTATTTTGTTAATTGTATTGAATGGCATCTTTTCTTGGTCATGGCGATACTTCTTTCATAACTTTTTTGACTCTGAAAATGTATTTTTGCAGTGTACCTCGTTTCTGATACAATATATCTTTACTCTTTTTTTAGTCTTTTTCTCGTACGAGTGCAAGATAACGACGGCGCTTTTCTGTGCAACCTGCGCTTATTGTATGCAACATATCGTAGCCAGGCTGACAACCATGATAGAACAGTTTTTTGATGAAGGGTTGCCTGCATGGATAGTCATACTCATCCATATTTTTTTTGGTATAGTTGTATATTCTGTATGCTATCGCGTTTTTGTGAAGAGAAACGGAAAGAGTAACAAGGGGATAGTTGTTAAAAGTCCTACCCAAATAGTAATAATGACTTTTGCGATCGCCGTGATGGTCGTGGTGGAGCAGGCAATGATTCCTACCGTCTTCGGAACTGACATTTTGTTGCGAGTGGCAAATTTTATTTCGTCTATTATTTTTGTGCTCTGTGTGCTTATTTTGCAGTTCAATCTTTTGACCAACGAAGAGTTTCGCACGGAGCTGGATGTTCTAAAGCAGATTTCAATGAAAGAGCGCCAGCATTTTGAAATGGAAAAAGCAGTGGTCGATACAATAAATATTAAAGTTCACGACTTAAAGCATCAGCTCAACGTTCTTGACGGAAAAATGGATGAAATGGAGATAAACAAAATAAAGTCAGCCGTCGATATCTATGATTCTTCTTTCAAGACGGGGAACAAGGCGTTGGATGTGGTTCTTACTATGAAGAGCCTTGTCTGCAAGAATAAAAAGATAGAGCTTACTGTAATGATAGACGGCAAAAGGCTGTCATTCATATCGGATACCGATATATATTCCCTCTTCGGGAATATTCTGGATAACGCTATCGAGGCGGTTGAAAAAATTGACGATGTTGACAAGCGTATAATCAGTTTGTCTATGTCGGAAGAAAAGTCGATGCTTTTCATACGGGCGGAAAACTATACAGCCATAGAGCCTACGCTGATAGAGGGCATACCGCAGACTACCAAGGAGGATAAGCATTATCACGGATTCGGGATAAAGAGTATCCGCATGATAGTTGCCCAATACGGCGGCGATATCAGTATCGACGTGAGCGGCGGAGTATTTACGCTTGATATTATGTTTTTTTCAAGCGCTTCCGTATGAAAGCAATATGTTATAACAAAAGTCCTGCAATTCTGCAGGACTTTTTTTGCGCATATGGCATATTACGCTTGAGTAAACCGATCCCTGGCTGATTCTGTGTGGCGCTTTTTATTCAGGCAATGTAACATGTAAACAGAAAATGTTGTAAAAATGCAAAATTCTGTGTTAAGCATTGACCGCACTATATCGCTGTGATATATTCTGTGCGACGAAACGTCAATCTATATTTTTAGGAGGAAAGAAATGAGCAAGAAGAAATTCGTGCCGATTGCATGTCTTATGAGTTTCATAATGGCGGCGGCGATAGGTATGAGTGCATGCGCCGGTGCGGCAGGGCCTCAAGGTATCCAAGGACCGCAGGGTGAGCAAGGTCCTCAGGGACCTCAGGGCATACAGGGACCTGCCGGGCAGGATGGTCAGGATGCAAACAGCGGCGATGAGTACATTGCATCGGGCGACATAACTGAAAGTTACGTACAACCCGGCGGTACAGTTTCCGGCGATCTTTCGGCAAACGGTCGGTATTATGCAGATTATCGCAGCCGCGAAGAGGCTCATGCTGCCGGCGAACAGCTCAATATGGAGATAGCGGCAGAGGGTTTTGTGCTGCTCAAAAACAAAAATAAGGCGCTGCCTCTTGACGAAAGCGAAAAAGATATTACGCTGTTCGGTGCAAGGAGTGTGGATTTGCAGCTCAGCGGCGGCGGTTCCGGCGCCAATGACGGTTCCAAAAAAGAGTATACTTTGCTTGAAAGCATGCAAGCTGCAGGCTACAACGTAAATATGCTGCTGTGGGACTACTACCTTGAAAATCATCACCAGGAAAACGTTGCGGGCGGTCTGGGCGGAAATATGAGCTATGTGGAACTGGATCCGGACAGCTATACCGGGCGACTGGGTTCCTCTGTCAGGATGTATGGCGACGCAGTCCTTTGGACGATATCCAGAACAGGCAGCGAGGGCGCCGATCATGCGCGCAGGAACATTGCGACCAATGCCGATGTGAATAAGCACTATCTGGAGCTTGATGACAACGAAGTAAAGACGCTTGATTATCTCACCAGAATGAAGGCGTCCGGGGCTATAAAGAAGCTCATAGTGGTTGTAAACAGTGCAAATGCCATGGAGCTTGGCTTTATTCAGGATAACGATGAAATAGATGCGGCTATCTGGGTGGGACAACCCGGCGGCTCGGGCATAATGGCGCTCGGCAAAATCCTGAATGGTGAGGTCAATCCTTCCGGGCATCTCTCTGATATATACATGCGCGACTTCACGCAGGATCCCACATGGTTCAATTTCGGCGATAACAACCATATCCTTGATGCGGAGGGCAATGCCATAGGCAACCGTGTTCAGTACTGGGATGAGGACAGGGAGCAGTACGTAAACGCAAACTATTATTCGCTTGAATACCGCGAAGGTATCTATATGGGCTATCGTTGGTACGAAACCTATGCCGATGATATGGAAGCCGCAGAGGAGGGTACCGGGGAAGAATGGTATGATTCCCAAGTGGTATATCCCTTCGGATATGGTTTGTCCTATACAAATTTTGAATGGAAAATAGATAATGTTGAGTCGAGTGCCATAATCGGAGCTGCAAACCAAACCATTACGATGCGCGTATGGGTAAAGAATACCGGTGAAGTGGCAGGCAAGGACGTGGTTCAGGTATACTACAACCCTCCTTATACTCAGGGCGGTATTGAAAAGGCCTCTGCAAACCTTGTGACATTCGCAAAGACTAAGCTTCTGCAGCCCGGTGAAAGCCAGGTGCTTACAATGACTTTCCTTGCACAGGATATGGCGTCCTTTGACTGGAATGACGCAAATGAAAATGACTTCAAGGGCTATGAACTTGAAGAGGGTGATTACGAAATTTCTATCCGCAGGAATTCGCATGATGTAGTCGACAGTATAACGCGCACTATCGAAGAGACTATTATGTGCACCACGGATACTACGAGCGGCAAGGAGATAAAGCCGCTGTTTACGGGAGAAGATGGGCTTGAAGCTTATAAATCTACAAATGATTCCCTTGAACAGAATATGATCACAAGGGAGGGCGGCTTAAAACTTCCCGCACCCATTTCTGAAGAGGATAAGATATATACCCAAGAGGAAGTAGATTCCTTCGGGTATTGGACTTCGGACTATGCGGCAACAAGCGACAATGCAGAGCAACTTTGGAACGTTACCGAACTCCCTGAAGGCTGGACGCAGGCCGAAAGCCATGCGGAAGGTTATACAGACGTAACAACAAAGCTCTGGCAGATGGCGGGCATCAGCTATCAGAATCCTACAATTGTAGACGGTAAGGTTGTCGTGGGTACGGATGAAGGCTCTCAAAAATGGGAAGCGTTCATGAACCAGCTTACATATGAAGAGATGAAGACGTTGCTCTCTAATGGTTTCTTTAAGACGGTAGCTCTTGAATCAATAGGTAAGCCGCAGTCTACCGATTCTGATGGTCCCAACCAGCTCAAGGCGGGCTATGAAAATCAGTCTGCTCCCGGCGGCACCTTCTTTGTATCTGAGGTTGTGGTGGCTTCAACATTCAACCTTGACCTTGCAGAACAGATGGGCATAATGGTTGGCAACGACTCAATTTTCATGGGCGTATCAGGCTGGTATGGTCCCTCAATGAACATTCACCGTTCACCCTTCGCGGGAAGAAATTTTGAGTACTACTCCCAGGATGGCGTACACTCAGGCATGATGGCTGCGGCGGTGATCAAGGGCGCAAACTCTAAGGGTGTAAAGTGCTACATAAAGCATTTCTTCCTCAACGATCAGGAGACCAACCGCACAAACAGCGGCCTTCAGTGGGCAGATGAGCAGACAATGCGTGAACAGTATGCAAAGCCCTTTGAAATTGCTGTCAAGGAAGGCGGGACAACTGCAATAATGGCGTCAGGTTGTACCATAGGCGGCGTTAAAGTATATGCAAACTATGCTGCATGCGAACTGTTGCTCCGCAACGAGTGGGACTATAAGGGTCTTGTGCTTACAGACTGGATAAACAGCTCAAGAGAGTGGAGCAAGCTAATGCTTCGTTCCGGTGTCGACCTTGGTCTCGGCACGGGATGGGGCCCTGGTCTCAGTGCGGCAGAAGGCACTTGGGAAGACGGCAAGGTCATGGTAAACGGCAGCGAATCAATGACCACTTACTACCATGTGAGAAAGGCATGCCAGCGTCTTCTCTATGCTTCGGCAAATTGCAACCAGAATGGCCGCCCTCAGGAGTAATTTTCAGTAGTAACTAATAATTAGCGATAATACCCGGCGGCGGATATCCGCCGCCGGGTATAATTTTCAGGAGATAATAAATGAAAAAGGCTTTTTTTTCGCTTTTCCTTGCACTAATTTTGATACTTGGTCTGGCTGGTTGCGGTAACAGCGGTACTCCCGTTGAAAGAATTGCCGTAACAAAACTTCCCACAAAGACTGTTTATTCCATAGGCGAAGAGTTTTCTGCAGAAGGCGGGGAACTCACCGTAAGCTATGAAGACGGCAACGAAGAAGTTCTGCCGCTTACAGATGATGCGCTTGAAATATCTTCAGTAGATACCTCACGTGCCGGTTCCAAGGCGGTAAGAATTATTTATTCGATGAGAAGGACGCAATTCGTTGTTGAAGTAAAGCCGTTTATTGTCAACTTTGTTCTCGGTGATGGTAACGGCGAGATAGAGCCTATAGAGGTAAAAAAAGTTGGGCCAATAGCCAATATGCCAGACGACCCTGTTGCCGACGGCTATGAGTTCGGTGGATGGTATACGGATGCGGCTTTCTCAAATGAGTTCGACGAGAATTCAGATATCACCGGCGACATAACGCTTTATGCGAGATGGCTCGATCTCAGTGTCACTTATTACAATGTAAGATTTGACTATAATTACGGTGTTGGATCGCCGTTTGCCGGCAGGCAGCAGGTTGCCTCGGGTGAAAGTGCGTCTGTGCCTGCAGCTCCTGTAAGAAGAGGATATCGTTTCGATGGTTGGTTCACGGCGGCAGAAGGTGGTGAAGAATACGATTTTGCTACCCCCGTAACGCAGGATATAAGAATATATGCCCATTGGACGCTTACGGCTACCGGCACTGAGGAATATGTGTTCGAGGCGGAGGATATCGACCTGGATGATTTACAAGGTGTGGGATACTCCAGCAATACAAGCGGTCCGGGTATGATAATGACTGTGGAAGACCCCTCTTACGGGCTCAGCAATAGTCGTGCCGTCGGATATCTGTATATGAGAGGTATTGCGTTGGAATTCCGATTTGTTGCAAACAAAGCGGCAAATGATGCGAAGATAGTTGTAAGGCTTGGTGCGGAATTTGCTGACCATCATATAACGCCCGATATGTTTGAAATCGCGCTCAACGGTACTCCCATAGATTACGCACAGATAGACATAACAGATGTTCCTAACCAAGCTTTAAGCACATTTAAAGATTACGAAATTGCCGTCAATGCATCCCTTCTCGAAGGAGAGAACATCATCACTATGACAGTAACGAACAATGTTTCTCTTATCGGCGGAGCTACAAGCGCAACGGCACCAATTGTCGACTGTGTAAAAATAACTACTTCTTCCGTACTCTGGTGGAACGGTCAGTATGATCTTCCTAAAGATTATTATTGAGGAGACAATCATGAAAAATAAGAATTCGTCAGGTACAAAACCTTTTATAGTTTGGCTTAGCGTGAGCAGTTGTCTTATCATTCTGTTGTTAGTTGTAACAATACTGACAAGAACAATTTTCTACGATATTCTGTGTACGGTAATAGGCGGCGAAAGAGCACGCTATGCTGAGGGTGTAGAACCCATATATACCACCGAATACGAAAGTAAAGAGGAAGTTTTGGAGGCTGCCAATAACTTTAACGAGCAGGTGTGTGAGGAGGGGTTTGTACTGCTAAAAAATAAGGATAACGCTCTTCCGGTAAAAACGCCGGCATCTGATCCCTCAATAAATGAAAAGCCTACAGTCAGCGTATTCGGCAAGAACAGTGTAAATCTTGCTTATAGTGGTTCCGGTTCGGGCGGTGGCGACAGCGCTTCGGCAAAGGACATATATGCAAGTCTTGAAGAGGCGGGCTACCAGACCAATCCCGTACTCAGAAGCTTTTACCAAAGCAGTCGGTCGGGCCCTGCAAGAGAGGCCAATTCCAGCGATCTTGACAGCGGTAAAGCGGTGAGCATCGCAACAGCAGAAACTCCGCAGAGCCTCTATACTCAGGATGTTAAAGACAGTTACGCACAGTACAACGATATGGCGCTCATCGTGTTTACCCGTATTGGCGGCGAGGGTTTCGATCTGCCCCTTGTTATGGAGGGTGCCGAAGGTGCCAGATATGGCGACGACCATTATCTTCAGCTCGACAGAAACGAAACTGATCTTATACAGGCGGTTTGCGGGGCAGGGTTTGATAAAGTTGTGGTGATAATCAATAGCGCGTCTGTGCTTGAACTCGGCTTCCTTGAAGATGAAAATCACTATGCATATAACGAAAATATAGATGCTGCAATATTGATGGGCTTTCCCGGGAATTCAGGTACGATGGCTCTCGGCAGGTTACTCAACGGTTCTGTAAATCCGTCTGGCAGAACGGTTGATACTCAGGTTGCAAATCATAAAGATAGTCCCACATGGGCGAATTTTGGTAATAATCGTGTTGTTGGAGATAGTGATACGCCCCACGGCGATGAATATGTCGATGAAAACGGCAATAAGACAAATTACTACTTTGCGGATTATGAAGAGGGCATATATGTCGGGTATAAATACTATGAAACCCGCGCCGTTACGGACGGAGAGGAGTGGTATGACGAGGCTGTAGTGTATCCGTTCGGCTATGGCCTTTCCTACACAACATTTTCTTGGGATGTGGACGACAGCAGCCTTGAAGGACAGGACATAACAAAAAACGGCAAGTATGAAATTACTGTAACAGTTACAAATACGGGCGATGTCGCCGGCAAGGATGTGGTTGAGCTATACGGACATGCTCCTTATATTGATGGCGAAGTGGAAAAGTCGGAAGTTGTTCTGCTTGACTTTGCTAAGACTGAGCTTATTCCTGTTGGTGGCAGCAGCGAGGTTACGTTAACATTCGATCCTTATTATCTTGCATCATATGATTATAAAGATATGAATGGTAATGGCTGCAGTACATTTGAGCTGGATGCGGGCGACGATTATTGTCTGTATGTATCTTCCGATTCTCATGACAGGAGCAATCCGATAGGATTCAGCGTAGAGGAAGACATAATTTATAATCTCGACCCTGTCACGGAAGAGCCTGTAGAAAATCGTTATACAGACTGCGAAAACGAGTACTTCAATTCCGACTATGGTCTTGAAAGCGTGCTTTCTCGTAGCGATTGGGAAGGGACATGGCCGCAGACCGATACCGAAAAGGTGGCTTCTGCAGGACTATTACGTGTGCTGGCCGATAAAGAAACCAACAATCCGTATGCGGAGGAATATGAGGATATGGACGCTCCTTGGTTTGGCTGGCCTTATATTGAAATCACTCTCAGGGACATGCTTTCAGATGAAGATGGCAATTTTGTCGGAAGTGTTGATTACGATGATATGCGCTGGGAGCTTCTCCTCGACCAATGCAATGTGCAGGATCTTATCAATATGTATAATATTGCGGCGTTCAAAACCCAGGCTATTGAAAATATAGGTAAGCCTTTGACAAATGATACAGATGGGCCCGCAGGCTTTGTTAACTTCATGGACGAATCAGGGACATTTTGGGGAACGTGCAATTATTGTTGTGAAACTGTGATGGGTGCTACGTGGAATGAAGAACTTATAGAGGAGCTCGGCCAGATGGTCGGCAATGAGGGTATTATCGGTGCGGCGGATCGCGGCAACGGTATGCCGTACTCCGGCTGGTATGCGCCTGGTGCAAATATCCATCGTAGCGCATTTGGTGGCCGTAACTTTGAATACTTCTCAGAAGATGGTATTCTGAGCGGTAAGATGGCGGCTGCTGAAATAAAGGGTTGCCAAAGCAAAGGCGTCTATTGTTATATGAAGCATTTTGCTTTAAACGAGCAGGAAACTCACCGTTCGCTTACAGGCAGCTCTTCGTGGGTTACGGAACAGGCAATGAGGGAGATATATCTTCGCCCGTTTGAAATTGCTGTAAAGGATGGAGGAACACGCGCGATGATGTCGTCGTTCAACCGCATTGGTGCGCGTTGGACGGGCGGTGATTACAGGCTTATTACCGAAATTTTGCGTGACGAGTGGGGCTTCAGAGGTACTGTTATCTGCGATTTCAACACTACTTCTTATATGGACAGCAGGCAGATGGCGTATGCTGGAGGAGATCTTAACCTTGTCGCGTACAATCCTCAAGAGTGGTGTGACGAGTCAAGTACCGCAGACCTCATTGTATTGCGACAGTGCGCAAAAAATGTTCTATATACTGTAGTTAACTCCAATGCCATGAACGGCGATATCATAGGGTACGGTATGCCGATTTGGTTTATGTCTCTTATCATAGTCGATTGTGTGGTTGTGGCAGGCATAGCCGTATGGGGTTTCTTTGTGATAAGAAATTTCCTTCGGAAAAGACCGCGTAAATGACTACTAATCTATACTTAATGACTATTGCGTGTGCGCAGCGACGCCTTGTGTGAATGTGTAAAACGTACTTGGCCTTCCAAGGCCCGGGAGGACAAGCAAGGAAGGCTGAGTGCGAACGGTGATCGGGTGCGGCGGAATAAAACTTTACGCTGCACGAAAGCAAGTTGCCGAATTTTAATCAAAAATGACCGTTTTTCGTTGCAAAACGGTCATTTTTATTTTGGCTACTTATAGCTTAACCCCCCCC
>ERZ1090869.1214-NODE-1215-length-12066-cov-7.721505_pt1 | contig 12066 bp, 10 predicted proteins | sample MGYA00478474_ERZ1090869 | MGnify/ENA primary metagenome ERZ1090869 (study PRJEB33644, sample SAMEA5815748) | chicken gut metagenome | biome: Chicken; feature: Gastrointestinal Tract; material: Caecum | place: Ireland | collected 2019-01-01 | study: A study of... | reverse complement strand
CCTTGAACGCCCCGCGCAGCCCCTGCGGCCTGCGCGGGGCGCTTTGCGCTGCGGCCGGACGATAATTTTCTTGCGGACCCCCGTTGACAGTGGCAAAGCGGCTGTATATAATGAAACTGTATGAGTTCGAACAATTTGACCGCGAACAGTTCGCGGACGAACAGACGGGAGGGGCCGGGGCCGCTCCGCAAGGAGGTGATGAGTACGACGAAAGCCAGAGATCTCAGTATGCAAGATGCCGGCCGGCAGCTGACCTATACCTGCCACCAGATCAACAGCGCCCTGGACGCCTGCATCGCCGCCACGGTCAGCCCGGAACTGACCGGAATGCGCGGTCTGGTACTGGGGTACATCGTGCGCACCGTTCGGGAAGGCCGGCCGCTGTATCAGCGGGATCTGGAAGAGAGCTTCCATGTCCGGCGTTCCAGCGTCACGGCGCTGCTCAAGGCGATGGAGCGGGCGGGCTTCATCACCCGCAACGCGGTGGAGCAGGACGCCCGGCTCAAAAGCCTGGCCCCCACCGCCAAGGGGCTTGCCTGCTTTGAACACCTGGAACGCTGCATCCTCTCGTTCGAGCAGCAGCTGCGCGAGGACATCACCGCCGATGACCTCAGCGCACTGGTCAGCATCCTGCAGCGGATGAGCCGAAACGCCGGCGAGGCCAAGGCCCGCCTGACAGGCCCGGCGCCGCTGACGCCGAATTCAACACATAAGGAGTGAATGCAAACCGTATGCTTAAGACATTGTTCAAACAGACAAAAGGCGTGCGCCTGATCTCGGTGCTGACCCCCCTGTGCATGATCGGGGAGGTCATCATGGAAATGATCGTGCCGCGCCTGATGTCCTCCATCATTGACGACGGCGTGACAGCCGGCAATATGCAGCATATCTACACCATCGGCGGCTGGATGATCCTGGCGGCCATCGTCGGTCTTGTGTTCGGCGTGGGCGGCGCGGTGTTCGGTTCGGCGGCGGCCACCGGTCTGGCGCGCAACCTGCGCAAGTCGATGTTCAGCAACATCCAGACCTTCAGCTTCGCCAACATCGACAAGTACTCCACCGCCGGCCTGGTCACCCGCATGACCACCGACGTCACCAACATCCAGAACGCCTACCAGATGTCGCTGCGCATGTCCATCCGGGCGCCGGCCAGCCTGATCGTGGCCATGGTCATGTCCTTTGCCATCAACCGCCAGCTGGCCAGCATCTATCTGGTGGCGGCCATCCTGCTGGCCTGCGTGCTGGTCTTCATCATGTCCCACGCCACCCGCTATTTCGACCAGGCTTTCCATCGGTATGACGACCTGAACGAGAGCGTGCAGGAAAATGTCAGCGCCATCCGGGTGGTCAAGGCCTATGTGCGGGAAAAGTTCGAAGGCGAAAAGTTCCGCAAAGCCAGCGAGGCGCTGCGCAGCCTCTTCATGCGGGCCGAGCTGATCCTGTCCTGGAACTCCCCGGCCATGATGCTCACGGTGTATTCCTGCATCCTGCTGATCTCCTGGTTCGGTGCGCGGATGATCATTTCCTCCGGCGCCACGGCCTTTACCACCGGCGAACTCATGAGCATGCTGGCCTACTGCATGAACATCCTCATGAGCCTGATGATGCTCTCGATGGTCTTCGTCATGATCAGCATGTCCGCCGCTTCCGCCCACCGCGTGGCCGAAGTGCTGGACGAAAAGAGCGACCTGCATGACCCCGAAGAGCCGGTCATGGAAGTCAGGAACGGCGCGGTCGAGTTTGACCATGTCTGCTTCCGCTACAAGAAGGACGGCCGGGACGTGCTGTCCGACATCAACCTGAACATCCGCTCCGGCGAGACCATCGGCATCATCGGCGGTACCGGCTCGGCCAAGAGCTCGCTGGTGCAGCTGCTGCCGCGTCTGTACGATGTCAGCGCCGGCCATGTGCGCATCGGCGGCATCGACGTGCGCAACTATGACCTGGAAGTGCTGCGCAACAGCGTGGCAATGGTGCTGCAGAAAAACGAACTGTTCAGTGGTACCATTGCGGAAAACCTGCGCTGGGGCAACGAGCACGCCACCCAGGAAGAGCTGGAGGAAGCCTGCCGCCAGGCATGTGCCGATGAATTCATCGAGCGCTTCCCCGACAAGTATGAAACCCACATCGAGCAGGGCGGCACCAACGTGTCCGGCGGCCAGAAACAGCGCCTGTGCATCGCCCGCGCCCTGCTGAAAAAGCCCAAGATCCTGATTCTGGATGACTCCACCAGCGCGGTGGACACCGCCACCGACGCCAAGATCCGCAAGAGCTTTGCCGACAAGATCCCCGGCACCACCGTCTTCATCATCGCCCAGCGCATTTCCAGTGTGGAGAATGCCGACCATGTGCTGGTGCTGGACGGCGGTAAAATCAGCGGCTACGGCACCCCGGCGGAGATGCTGGCCACCAACAAGATCTATCAGGAAGTCTACAACAGCCAGAAACAGGGCGGCGGCGACTTTGACGAGAAAGGAGGCGAGGCATAATGGCGGAACGTGTACGGCAGGTCCAGGCGGGCCGCGGGGCCCGCGGTCCGCGCCCCAGGGTCGAAAACCCGGGCATCATCCTCAGGCGCATCCTCGACTATGTGATGCAGTATTACAAGCTCAACGCCATTGTGGCCGTCGTCTGCATCGTGGTCAGCGTGCTGGCCAACGTACAGGGCACCCTGTTCATGCAGACCCTGATCGACAGCTACATCATGCCGATGCTCACCGAAAACTCCACCGATTATTCCGGTCTGCTTTTTGCGATTCTGCGCACGGCGGCCTTCTACGGCTGCGGCATTCTGGCTACCTTCATCCAGGCGCGGGTTATGGCCTACCTGACCCAGGGCACGATGAAGCATTTGCGGGACGATCTGTTCACCCACATGCAGACCCTGCCCATCAAATTCTTTGACACCCACGCCCACGGCGACATCATGTCCATCTACACCAACGACGTGGACACCCTGCGCCAGATGGTCAGCCAGAGCGTTCCCCAGATGCTCAATAGCGTCATCACCGTCGTCAGCGTGCTGATCTCGATGATCGCCCTGAGCATCCCGCTGACCATCGTCACGCTGGTCATGGTCTGCCTGATTTTGTTCTGCAGCCGCATCCTGGTCGGCAATTCCGGCCGGTACTTTGTGGCGCAGCAGCGGGAACTGGGCCGGGTCAACGGCTACATCGAAGAGATGATGAACGGCCAGAAGGTCATCAAGGTCTTCTGCCATGAGGACAAGGCCATCGAAGAGTTCAACGAACTCAACGAACAGCTGTACCACAGCGCCAACCGGGCCAACACCTTCTCGCTGGTGGCCATGCCGGTCAACGGCCAGCTGGCCAACCTGAGCTATGTGGTCTGCGCCATCGTCGGCGGTATGCTGGCTCTGTCCGGCGCCACCGGCCTCACGCTGGGCAAACTGGCCAGCTTCCTCACCTTCAACCGCAGCTTCAACCAGCCCATCAACCAGATCTCGATGCAGTTCAACTCCATCGTCATGGCGCTGGCCGGCGCCCAGCGGATCTTTGCGCTGCTGGACGAAAAGCCCGAGACCGATGAGGGCACCATCACCCTCGTCAACGTCAAGCGGGAGGAGAACGACCGCCTGGAAGAGACCGGCGAGCGCACCGGCCTGTGGGCCTGGAAGGTGCCGGAAGCGGACGGCAAGTTCCGCTTTGTGGAGCTGAAAGGCGACATCGAGTTCAAGGACGTGGACTTCGGGTATGACCCGGGCAAGATCGTGCTGCACGACATCACGCTGTATGGCCGTCCGGGCCAGAAGATCGCCTTTGTCGGCTCCACCGGCGCTGGCAAAACCACCATCACCAACCTGATCAACCGCTTCTACGACATCCAGAAGGGCACCATCGAGTACGACGGCATCGACATCATGAAGATCCGCAAGGACGACCTGCGGTCCTCCCTCGGCATCGTTCTGCAGGATACCCACCTGTTTACCGGTACCGTCATGGACAACATCCGCTATGGCCGCCTGAGCGCCACCGATGAGGAGTGCCGCGCCGCGGCCCGCCTGGCCAATGCCGACAGCTTCATCCGCCGCCTTCCCAACGGCTACGAGACGATGCTCACCGGCGACGGCACCAACCTGAGCCAGGGCCAGCGGCAGCTGCTGGCCATCGCCCGGGCCGCCGTGGCCGACCCGCCGGTGCTGATCCTGGACGAGGCGACCTCCTCCATCGACACCCGCACCGAGAGCCTGGTGCAGCAGGGCATGGACGGCCTGATGTACGGGCGCACCTCCTTCGTCATCGCGCACCGTCTGTCCACCGTGCGCAATGCCGACTGCATCATGGTGCTGGAACTCGGCCACATCATCGAGCGCGGTTCCCACGACGAACTCATCGCCCAGAAGGGCCGCTATTACACGCTGTACACCGGCAATTTTGCAGAAAATTCGTAATAAATGCCGGGATATTGCCGGGATGGTTTCCGCCATCCCGGCATTTTTTGTACAACTTGCCGTTAAGTGGCCGGGCCGGGGCATAAAACTTGACGTACTGGCAAAAAATGTTTATAATAGCACATAGGGACGGCAATTGCCGTCCGATCATCTGACTGCTGAGGGTATATTGAGGCACAAAGCGCAGCGGGGCTTCCGGCTCGGGCCGGGGGCAAGGCGCGTGGGAAATTCCCCGGGTAAAGCGCTTCGTATTTGTGCGGCAGCCAAAACATGTGAAAGACCTTTCAGGAGGGGTATCCAAATGGCAGCAAAGAAAGTTGCGCAGACTGTGATCAAGGAAGACAAGTTCTACACCATCAGCGCCGCCAACGGCAAAGTCGTGGAAGTGGCTGATTATAACACCGACAACGGCGCCCGCGTTCAGCTGTGGGACAATGCCAATGCCGAATGGCAGCAGTGGGGCTTTGTCCGTGCGGGCGAGGGCGTTTACCGCATCCGGAACCGCTTCACCGGCAAGATGCTGGACCTGTACCAGGGCGGCGTCTGCGACGGCACCGCGGTGCATCAGTGGGAAGGCGCTCCGGCCAGCAGCCAGCTGTGGATCGTCGAAGCCGGCAATGACGGCCGTGTGAAGATCAAGTCCAACCTGGCCGGCAAATGCCTGGACGTGGTGGGCATGTCCACCGACAACGGCGCCGGGCTGCAGATCTGGGCGGACGTGAACGGCGACAACCAGTTTTGGACCATCGCCGAAGTGACCCGCAAGCCCAAGACCAGCGCCAAGGCGACGGCCGCCAAGGCGAAAGCCGAGGAAAAGGTCGAGGAAAACCCGGTCAAGAAGCCCGAAGCCCCGGTGGCCGCCGCTGTGGAAGCTGCCCCCAAGGCCGAGGAAAAGCCGGCCAAGAAACCGGCCGCCAAGAAGCCTGCGGCCAAGACCGTGAAGGCGGCTGCGCCTGTTGAGGAAAAGCCCGCCGCCAAGAAGCCGGCCGCCGAGGCGGAAAAGCCCGCTTCCACCAAGAAGGCGCCCGCCGCCAAAAAGCCGGCCGCGAAGAAGCCGGTTTCCAAGAAGGCCGCCAAGTAAGCGATCCTTCCTTTTCCCCCGCAAATTTGTGTTCGAACGATTGGGCCGCCCCGGTTCCGCTCTTTTTGGGACCGGGGCGGTTTTGTTGTGCCGGGTGCCCTTGCGCCCGGGCGGGCTTTGGGGTACAATAGAAAGAAAAATGGCAAGGAGCGGCACACCATGACGCAATACAAGGTTCTGGCCCTGGATCTGGACGGCACCCTGACCAACAGTGAAAAGGTCATCACCCCGCGCACCCGCGCCGATCTGATGGAGGCGGCCCGGCAGGGGGTGCGCATCGTGCTGGCCAGCGGCCGCCCGACGGTGGGGATCCGCCCGCTGGCGGAAGAGCTGCAGCTGGATCAGACCGGCGGGTGCATCCTCAGCTACAATGGCGGCAAGATCCTGGACTGTCAAACCGGGGAGGTGCTGGTCCAGCACGAGTTCCCGGCCGACCTGATCGGTACGGTCTGCACCTTTGCCCGGTACTGGAACGTGGTGGCGCTGACCTATGACAAGGACGGCATCGTCACCGAGCAGCCGGACAACCCCTATGTGCTGGAAGAAGCGCGGATCAACCGCATCCCGGTGCGCGGCGTGCCGGACCTGCCGGCCGAGATCACCTGGCCCATCAACAAGCTGCTTCTGGTGGGAGACCCGGTGGACATGCCCCATGTGGAAGAGCTCATGCAGCAGGAATTCGCCGGCAGACTTTCGATCTACCGGTCCCAGCCGTTTTTTATCGAGACCATGCCGCTGGGGGTGGAAAAGTCCGCCTCGCTGGACAGGCTGCTCAAGCGGCTGGGGTTGACGGCGGCGAACCTGATGGCCTGCGGCGATGGCTGGAACGACCTGCCGATGATCCGGTATGCGGGGCTGGGCGTGGCCATGGGCAATGCCGTGCCGGCGGTGAAAGCCGCGGCGGATGCAGTGACAGAGGACAACGAGCACGACGGGGTCGGGCTCGCGGTGGAAAAGTATATCTTGGGGCGGGAGGCAACGGATGAATCTGATCGTATTTGACCTGGAGTGGAACATAGGCTACCAGCCCAAGACCTTCCGCTACCATGGCGCAGACCTGACCCTGCGCGGGGAGATCATCCAGATCGGCGCCGTGCGGATCAATGAGCGGGCCGATGTGCTGGACACCTTCGAGATCACCCTGCGGCCCCGGATCTTCCGCAAACTGCAGCACCACATCGCCAAGGTGACCGGGCTGACCCAGGGGGACCTGGAATCCGGCGTCCCCATCGGGGAAGGTCTGGCCCGTTTTGTGGAATGGTCCGGCCCGGATGCGGAATTTGCCGAGTGGGGGCTTGACGATGTGCCGGTACTCAAGCAGAACCTGTTTCTGTGCGGGCTGGACGAGCGGTGGCCGGCCCGCTGGTATGACCTGCAGCGGATCTTCCTGCAGACTTTCCCCCGGAAGGAAGGGGAGGGCATGACGCTGGAAAGCGTGGTGGACCGGCTGAACATCCCCAAAGAAGACCCCTTCCACAATGCGCTGGACGATGCGCTGTACACGGTCAAGGTCTGCCGCTGCCTGCCGCTGGCCGAGGGCCTGGCCCGCTACCCCAACGAGGAGGAGCAGCTCCGGGAAGCCCTGCTCACCGACCCGGACGCCGAGTATCACGATGTCCGCACCTGGTTCGGCCTGATGGACCACGATGCCTACAAGACCGACCCGGCCCTGTGTACCCCGGTCTGCCCCCGCTGCGGCGCGCCGCTGACACTGGGGGACATCTGGCTCAAGCGCGGCAACACCGGCTATTATACCGAGGCGGTCTGCCCGGTCCACGGGTCCTGGTTCGTGCGGTTCAAACTGTCCCGCCGGGACGGGCTGCACTGGAACTTTGCCCGCTGCACCGAGACGGTGCGCCCCAGCGCCTACGCCCGCTGGAAACGCCAGGAGGCGGCCCAGCGGGAACGGCTGCGCCACCGAGCGGAAAAGGAAGCCGCCGAAGCCGCCCAGGGGACTGCAAACCCATAACACGCTGTTTGAATGCTGCTTGGCAAAAAGGCGCCCCGCACAGATTCCCTGTGCGGGGCGCCTTGGTTTGTCTCAGGCTGTTGGAACGAGGGGCGGGGCCGGGCCGTTTACTGGTCCTGCTTGTTCAGCACTTCCTTGGTGTCGCGGGCGATCATCAGTTCCTCGTTGGTCTCAATGACCAGGGTGCGCACCCGTGCGCCCCAGGCGGTGATCTCCACCACGTCCTTGTCCTGCTTGTGGGCGTCGCGGTTCTTGTCGGTGTCGATCCGGATGCCCAGCCAGTCCATGTGGTGGCAGATCTTGGCGCGGGAATCGGCGTCGTGCTCGCCGATGCCGCCGGTGAAGATGATGGCGTCCACGCCGCCCATGGCGGCAATGTAGCTGCCGATGGTCTTTTTGATCTGGTAGTTCAGCATGTCGCTGGCCAGCTGCGCACGGGGGTTGCCTTCCTTGGCGGCCTTTTCCACGTCGCGCTTGTCGCTGGACACGCCGGAGATGCCCAGCAGGCCGGACTTTTTGTTCAGGATCTCATCCAGCTGATGCCCGGTGATGTTCAGCGTATACTTCAGGTAGTTGACCACCGAGGGGTCCAGGTCGCCGCAGCGGGTACCCATCATCAGGCCGGCCAGTGGGGTCATACCCATGGAGGTGTCCACCACGCGGCCCTGGTCCACGGCGGCGATGGAGGAGCCGTTGCCCAGATGGCAGGTGATGAGCTTCAGCCGTTCGATGGGCTCTTCCAGATATTCGGCCGCCCGGTGGCTGACATATTTGTGGCTGGTGCCGTGGAAGCCGTACCGGCGCACGCCGTATTTCTCATAATATTCATAGGGGATGGCATACATGTACGCCTTGGGCGGCATGGTGCTGTGGAAAGAGGTGTCGAACACCGCCACATTGGGGATGTCGCCGAACACCTTGCGGGCCGCCTCGATACCGAGGATGCCGGCCGGGTTGTGCAGCGGGGCCAGGGGGCTCAGCTCCCGGATGGCTGCCACGACCTCGGGGGTGATCAGGCAGCTTTCCTTGAACTTTTCGCCGCCGTGCACGATGCGGTGGCCGATGGCATTGATCTCAGAAGGATCGTCAATGACCTTGCCGTCGCCGGTCGTCATCTTCTTGACCACTTCCAGGAAAGCCTCGGTGTGGGTGGGGAAGATGGCGGGGGTGGTGGCTTTGTGGCCGTTGGCTTCATGCGTGATCATGCTGCTTTCCATGCCGATGCGCTCACACAGCCCTTTGCACAAAACATGCTCGCCTTCCATATCAATCAGCTGATACTTCAGGCTGGAGGAACCGCAGTTGATAACCAGAACTTTCATGTGCATTCTCCTTCTGGGTTTGAATTCCGGGAAACGTCCCGTTTGATTCTGACAATTCCATTATAGTATGCGGTCTGACTTTTTTCAAGCCGAAAAAGCCCGCCAGGGGACCTTTCTTGCTGTGTTATTTGTTTAACTATCACAAAGTCGGGCGGCAGGCTGTGAAATTATTGTCAACAATCACGAGCCGATCGGCCCTGTAAGCGGCCCTGCGAACCCCAAAACATGGCTGGCCCTTCCCGCTGCGGTATGGTACAATGATCGTATATCAGATCGGCCGCGCCCTTTGGGGCAGAAAGGAAAGCTATGAATTTTGCAGGCATCATTGCGGAATATGATCCGTTTCACAACGGCCACGCCCTGCAGCTGCAGATGCTGCGCCGGCAGGGGGCCGGGACCATCGCCGTCTGTATGAGCAGCGGGGCAGTCCAGCGGGGCGGGGTGCCGCTTCTGCCCGAACCGGTCCGGGTGCTCGCGGCGCTGCAGGCCGGGGCTGACCTGGTGGTGGCGCTGCCCGCCCCCTATGCCAACGCCGGGGCTGAGGCATTCGCCGCCGCCGGGGTGTACCTGCTGGGGGCGCTGGGCTGCGACACCCTGGCGTTCGGGGCCGAAACCCCCTCGGCGCCCCGGCTGATGCAGATGGCCCGGCTGCTGCTGGACGGTGCGCTGCAGGGGGAACTGCGGCGGCAGCTGACCACCGGCTGCACCTTCGCCGCCGCCCGGGAGGCTGCCGTGGCGGCGCTCTGCCCCGGGGAGGCGGAACTGCTGCGGGAACCCAACAACATCCTTGGGATCGAATACTGCAAAGCCATTTTGCAGCAAGGGTCGGCCATGACGCCCTGCCCGCTGCCCCGGCTGGGGGCCGCGCACGGGGCCGACGCCGCCGGCCGCTGCCAGGGGGTGGAACTGGCTTCGGCCAGCCTTGTGCGGGCAATGGTCTACCGGGACGGGCTGGAGGCGGCGGCCCGGTATCTGCCGACCCCGGCGCTGGGGGAATACCGGGCGGCGGTGCGCCGCGGGGAACTTCTGTCACCCCGGCGGTTCAGCACGGCCCTGCTGGCTTTGCTGCGCAGCAAGGACCCCGGCGCCCTGGCCCGGGTGCGGGGTGTCAGCGAGGGGCTGGAAAACCGCCTGCAGGCTGCGATCCGCCGGGCGGCCGATGCCGAACAGCTGTACGACCTGCTCAAAACCAAGCGGTATCCCCACGCCCGGCTGCGCCGGCTGGCGCTGGACGCCGCCATGGACGTGCGCCGGGACAGCGTGCCGCCCCGCCCGCCCTACCTGCACCTGCTGGGGGCGCGCCGGGGGGCGCTGGCGCGGCTCAAACAGGCGACGCTGCCGGTTTCCACCTCGCTGGCCCGGCTGGAAGCTGTCAGTCCGGAAGCTGAAACTTTGTCGAAGTTGCACAATAGATTTACCGACTTTTCTGCGCTGTGCAGGGAAGAAACCCTCCCGATGGGGCTTGCGTACACCTGGAAACCGGTGATATTATAATAGACAGATGGACAATCATTGCCCTGCCTGCAGCATTGTTGTAACAGGCTGCGCAAAATCGGTGCGAAGTGAGGGAGAAAAATGGCGCTGCATGTCATGGACGAAGCCAACCACTGCCTGGGGTGCAAAAACCCACGCTGCCAGCAGGGCTGCCCGATCCACACCAACATCCCCGAGGTGATCCGCCTGCTCAAGGCGAACCGCCTGAACGACGCCGGGCGGATGCTTTTTGAAAACAATCCGCTGACCACCGTCTGCAGCCTGATCTGCAACCATGAAAACCAGTGCGAGGGCCACTGCGTCCGCGGCATCAAGGGGGACCCGGTGCATTTTTCGGTCATCGAAAACTACATCTCCTCCACCTATGCCTCCCAGATGACCAAAGGCCCGGCAGAGCCCAACGGCAAGCGGGTGGCCATCATCGGTTCCGGCCCGGCCGGGCTGACCATCGCGGTCATTCTGGCCCGCTATGGCTATGATGTGACGATCTTTGAAAGCCACGACAAAATCGGCGGCGTGCTGCGCTACGGCATCCCGGAATTCCGGCTGCCGAAGAGTGTGCTGGACGACTTTGAATACCGCCACCTGCGCCTGAAGGACATCAAGGTCCGCCCCAACACCGACGTGGGGAAGGCGCTTAAGATCGACGATCTGTTCCGGGACGGGTTCAAGGCCATCTTTATCGGCACCGGCGTCTGGCGGCCCAACACGCTGCACATCAAAGGGGAAAGCCTCGGCCATGTACATTTTGCCATCAACTATCTGCAGAACCCCGATGTGTACCACCTGGGCAACCGGGTGGTGGTGATCGGTGCGGGCAACGCGGCGATGGATGTGGCGCGCACGGCCATCCGCCACGGCACACGGCACCTGGCCTGCTTCTCGCTGACCAAAAAGGTCGCGGCCAGCGACTACGAGACCAGCTACGCCAAGCTGGAAGGGGTGGAATTCTTCTACAACAAAAAGCCGGTGGAGATCACCGACCGTGGGGTGGTGTTCCGCGATCTGGACGAGGCCGAGGACGGCACCCTCACCGAGCGGCCCGGTACCGAGATGCTCTACCTGGCCGACAGCGTGATCGTCTCGATCAGCCAGGGCCCCTGCACCACCATCACCGAGAGCACCGAGGGGCTCAAGGTCAATCCCCGGGGCCTCTTTGTCACCGACGAGGTGGGCCGCACCTCCCGCCCGGGCATCTTTGCCTCCGGGGACGCGGTCAAGGGTGCGCGCACGGTGGTGGAGGCGGTGGCCTACAGCAAAAAGGTGGCCGAAGCCATGCACGAGTACATGCAGACCCTGCCCCCAGACCCGCCGGATGAATACGCCAATGTGCCGGTCTATCAAAACGATGACGGCAACTGATCCACCAACCCGCGCCGCAGTGCTTCCGCTGCGGCGCTTTTGCATCGTGCCGGACGCATTTTGTTGACATTTGTGTGGGAAAATCAACATGGAATCCCCTATTACATAACCGATAAACGGGAAGGAGGTGTCTCTTATGCGGAACCATGGAACGCCGATCCGGCTGCCGGCGCTGCTGCTTGCCCTCACCCTGGCCGGCTGCGCGGGGCAGGGGGCGCAGCCAACGGCCCCGACGCCCCCGCCCGCATCCGCCCCGGCGGCTGCGGCGGATCCGACGCCGGACCCTTACCCGCCGCTGCACCTGCTGGGGGACGCGAACGGTACCGGCTGGTACAGCCGCGGATTTTCCATTGATGAGGGCGACGCCCAGTGGGTGCAGCTGTCTCTTATACACATCTGACGCTGCCGACGATCGCATAAGTGTAGA
>ERZ1090869.1213-NODE-1214-length-12068-cov-12.276950_pt1 | contig 12068 bp, 29 predicted proteins | sample MGYA00478474_ERZ1090869 | MGnify/ENA primary metagenome ERZ1090869 (study PRJEB33644, sample SAMEA5815748) | chicken gut metagenome | biome: Chicken; feature: Gastrointestinal Tract; material: Caecum | place: Ireland | collected 2019-01-01 | study: A study of... | reverse complement strand
AAAACACCCATCTTCAATTCGATATTTTAAAATAAAATCATTTTTAAATTTTAAATTGTAGCCCTCTCCTGACACATTAAGAAATCTAATTTCATTATTCATGGTAATAGCTTGCTCCGTTCTTTTCGCTCGTTCATTACCATTATAGTCAATTGTTTTTGAAAAAATGCTTCTTCTTGACGAATTAAACAAACCTTTTTTTAAATAGTCAAGAAAATCACACTGTGTGGCACGTCCACCTGTGCCGCAAGCTGTATACATATTCATAGAACTACAAGTGAATCCCATTATTGATCGCCACCTTCCGCAGCTTTTATATTTGCTTCCATCCAGGCGACAATAGACTTAGCTGTTTCCAAACTCATAAACATACTGAATTCTACTGTTTTAGTTGGCATATCTTTAGAAGGAACAAATGTTTCTATGCTATTATCCTGAATTTCAAACTCGTCAGGAGTAACACCAAGCTCATAGAAGAAATTTGCAACGAATTCTCCTCTATTATTAATTCCTCCAAATGCACCGTTAACATATTTTGGTTGTTTTCCATTTGGGTAAACAATCTTTCCCTTCACTGACATAATACTACCTCCCTTGTACACCATTAATATATCACATTTCATCCGATTAATCTATATTTCCTCAAGAAATATGATGAAAGTAAAGTTAATTATATGGTACCAATGTTCCTATTCACATTCAAAAAAGACGCTTTCAACAGCGTCCTTATAACAGAAGTAAAATGATTCCATAAAAGTAAATAATAGATTATCTTGATCTATCCAAACCTCTAACACAATAACATTATAGCATATATTTTTGTGGACTGAGTCCAGACTTTCATAAATCAAGCATTTTTTTGATTAAATTTTCTTTATCCTGGAATAGCCGGCTTCTAGAATAACCATATTTCCCTTCTAATTTATCAATCCGGATATGCTCAATATAGTAATCCACTATAAACGCTCTTTCTTTAGGATTCAGCTTTGCAAGCAAATTGTCCATACATTCAATTCTGATCCTGAACCCTTTAAGCTCAGCTTCCTTCATGTTGACAAAATAATCCAGATTAGCCTTTAGCTTCTCCTCTGTAGCAAGCAGCTGGAGCAAAGGCTCTCTTACTGCAGTCGTAGGCACATAGCCATAATCAATTCCTTTTGCATTTCCGGCCGCTAATTCGTTAGCGACATCTTTTAATTTGTTATCATAAAATCTTATCCTGTTATCAAAATAACTCTCATCGTTTTCAACCCTGCGTTTGATTTCATTATAAGACCGAAGCTCGTTTTTCAGATACTCGATCTTGTCCCTCTCACTGCTCATTTCAGACACCTCCTAAAATTCAATTTCATCATCATTTAAATCGAATCCGGCACTGCTTCCCATCTGATCCGGATAGATGGAATTAGCCACACGATTTCTGCCGTAATATTTTTCATTCGCCTGTGCCATCGTTTGCGCGCTATCTTTTGACTGCATAAACTGTACCTGATCGGCAATAATTTCTACAACGGTTCGATTATTGCCTTGATTATCCTGGTAGCTTCGAGATTGCAAACGTCCTTCCACTCCAACTAGGTTACCTTTGCTGCAATACTGATCGACGATCTCGGCTGTCTTGTTCCAGGCGACGCAGTTAAGAAAGTCGGCTTCCTGCTGGCCGTCTGAATTTTTAAAAGTACGATTAACAGCAACGGTAAAGCTAGTAACTGGTGTTCCGTTGGATGTTCTTCTTAGCTCTGGATCCCTTACAAGGCGACCACAGATCACTGCACGGTTAATCATGCCCATCACCCCCTGCAATCAGGAGCGCCAGGAATAATCCGGCAGTAGCTCCGATTGCAATGCACGCAATATATCCAAACATCAATATCCACCTCTGATCCTTTCATAATTTTCTTTATTCTTGTTTAGATACTCCTGATACACATCGGACATATGGAAACCATACGCATACATGATGATGATCGTTGCGCAGATCGGTTCCCAGCTGTCTGCATGCGAATAGATATGCCTTACAGCCTTGCTCGGATGGTCCGCAAACACTCCTGCATGGTCGGAGCAGATCATCAGTTCCCTTGATGTCATTTTTTTGTTCGACCTAAGCGGAGTGCACGAGATGCGGATGCCAAGAGCAAAGTGGAACATGTCCACCAGCTCTTCAAGCAATCGTTGTCTATCGACTTCGGGCTGTTTTTTCTTCCACCAACACCATGACTTTTTGTCCTCATGAAGAAACTCTCCCAGCTCATCCAGCCATGCCAGGTATCGTTGATAATCATCAGGCTTGTCTTCTGCATACTTCAGGAATGCTTCATCCAGCTTTTCCTGCATGTCTAACATTTCATTTACCATCTTCACTTCACTTTTGTTCTGCATACTTTCTTTCTTCCTTTCTTTTTTCCGCGTAAGTAAATCCAACTGCAAAAGCTGCCCAAATATCCGCCTTGAAACCATAAAACCAGTCGGGATCCTTTTTGGTGCCCTTGCCATTCTTCAGGTCGTGCGTTGCAAACATGTCTATGAGCGCTCGCCGTATGCTTGCATCATTCGCTCTAGGACTATGGCAGATCGTCAATTTTTCTTCAGAACGGTTTATGTAATTCATCTTAATGTGATACATATCGCAGATGAAGCTGAATCTTCCAATCTGCTCACACGTATCAAACACCTCACGTCCGACCGCCATACCATAAGAATTGATTCTCTCACAGACTACCTCTACATGCGGTATTTTAATTGCTCGAAGCAATTCTTTTTCCACTTCTAGATTAGGCAGTTTTCCTTTTCCAAGCACCTGCATTTTATCGCCCAGGAGTACATAGGCACTTTGCTCATTTCCCGGGTCAATCGCAAATATCATTCCGTTAACCCCCTTACCTTGCACAACTGCCTAAGTGCATCTCTTTCTTTTACGGCTTTTAAAGCGATACTTCTGTATCTTTCACAATCTCTCTTAAGCTCTTGATTTTGCTTCAAAAGTGGTACGATTTTTTCTTCGTAACCTGTATTTAAAATGGAAATTAATCTATCCATATTACTCCTCCTTAAAAGTAGGTGAGCATCGACATGGCACATGAAAAAGGAGAGGGTTACACCTCTTTTATAAAATTTTAAGACTGTCTAGCCCGCTTGAAATTACGCGAATTGTTTTAAATTGTGATAGTAAAAGGGGAATTTTCAGCTCCTTTCAATTCTTAGACAAACTATCGCACTTGAAATAAAAATTTTACTCTTTTTTATTAAAAATATTTTTAGATGTTTAAAACTAAATTTACATCTGTAAGCATTCTTTCTTTAGCTTGCTTATAGTAACTTTTTTTTATTTCAAATCCATACCCGGATCTATAACTACGTCGTATGGATCTGTGTATATTTCAATAAGGCGTTTTAAAACTGAAACGGGCTTTTGAGTAGGATGTATTTTGGGATAATTACCTCCTTTATCCCATTCAAACCAATCTAAAATCATTCTACCGTCGTTGTTGAACTTGGGAAGTTTATCACGATACAAAACTAGCGCACATTCCGTAGCTCCGCATATACGCATATTCGCCTTTAAAACTTGACTTGATGATTTTTTTATAAAAAACAAAGGTTGTGCGTGTTTAAATCCAAATTGAGCTGCGTAATCTTTAATTTCGTTTAATTGTTGCCATGAGCAGAATACAATCATGCACGGAGCTTTTCCTACTTCTTTCGGTTCTTTTCTAAGTAATCTTGTGCAAAATTGAAAAAAATTGTAAATTTTAAAATCGTTGTCTGTATCAAAAAAAGATTTACGCGCTTTGTTGCTTTCTCCGTTTTCGATTTTTCCGTCTATATACCAGTCAGATCTAGAACCATATGCATTTATACCTATGTTGTAAGGAATGTCTGCGATAATAAGTTGTGCTCTTGGTATCTGGTATCTTTTTGCATTTTCAAAATGATCGTTAAATAACTCTATTTTTATACTTTCCATAAAATCACTCCTGACACTCTCGAAGAAGTGCCTCCTCCCATTCTTCGGTCGTTCTTCTCTTACCCAATTCCTCGCAAAATACGTCCGTAGAGAGACGTTTGCATGCCTTGTTGATCATTCTCTCCTGCAAACATATTTGCTTCTCATACTCGTAAATCGTGGCCAACATCAAACGCCTATGCTTCTTGTTTGTCATCATTGCTGTGCACCGTCCTGTTTATCGTCCTGGAAGTATGCGCCATAACATCTTTGCCATGTCTCTTCCAGCACCTCTGGGGTGATTTCTTCTATGGTTCTGAAACAATTGCCTAAAGCATATGCCATAAAATCCCAATAGCAATCAGAATTGAAAATTGTATAGTCTAAAGTTTTATCGAGCTGTACATAGTAATAACGTAACCCCTGCGATGGCTTCCATGGTTTCTTGACAATCGTATAACGTCCCGTAAACAATTCCGGTAAATAATTATGGGTTACATCTACCCAACCGATCATTGTATGCTTGTCGTTTCTAAGCATACCTGTATTCGATAACTTGAACACTGTTTTGACTTCGTCGTATGTAACATAGCCTCCGTCTGTTACGTCTTTCAAATAAAACTCTTCATCTAATTCTACACCCAACATCTGGGCGATTTGTTCCATGTAATTCATACCTAACACCTACCATTCCAAATAAACTTTAGTTTCGCCATTCTCTTTAATCCAGACGTTCCTACCCTCGATGGATAATTCAATGTTAAGATTGTCTTTTATTACTTGTACAATCTCGCAATCTCTGATTATTTTCAATCCATCTTCATAAATAGTCGTTTGCTTTTCACTCATTTTTCTTTTCTCCTTGTAATCATATGTTCCAATGTTTTACGCACAATTTTCATTGTTTCTAAACCACATTCAGATTGGTCTCTCATATATATGAATAAGTTTTCTCTCTCGACATCTGTTAGTGAATTATTGTTCATAATATCATGCCTCAGCTGGTGTATTTGAGAAGCTAATTTTCCAATTTCAGAAATCATTTCAGCAACTCTCTCCAATCCTTGCCATAGACCTTAGTCATCCATTCATCCACGTGATTCTCTGCTTCTTCTTTCGTTCGGTAGCAGTTACCGCTGTTTACTCTAATGACGTCTGCTGTAAAATCTTTACTGAACGCTGACACCTCCACTGTACCAAAATATAAATTAACAAAGTAATACGCCTCATATTCATTTGGCTTGAATGGTAACTTCTTAACGGTAACTTTACCATAGACAATATTTTCCAGCGTGGTCGAGCGGCTCGATTCCCAACAGCCTGTATCTGAGTCAAACCACTGTAACTTGTTATTATCAGCGAAGCGATAGTTTGCGACATAAGTTGTCCCATCATTTTTCAAAATTTGGAACTCCTCATTCTCTTTAAGCCCTAAGCTTTCTCGAATTACTGGAATCAGGTTCATTATTCATCTTCTCCTTTTTCGGCATCATACTCTAAAATCCACTTTTGCGGCTCTTCCGCCATACAATCACAAATAGATGTAAATTTACATTCACAGCAATTATCTCTTCTTATGCAATATTGTTTAATAGCAATTAATGATTGAATTTCTTCTAATTTACTGCATTTAATCATCTTTCCAACTTCCCCTTTCTAATAATCGAATATAGACATCTGCTTATATCCATCTAGCTTGATGACAAGATCATCATGCTTATTAATTCCAACCATGTTGTATTTCTTTCTGTTTATCTCATACTCGCCACAATCATCTGCATAGAATGCAAGTGTAAAACTATCAGAACACAGCATATACTCTGCCCCTGGAACTGCACTTTTTACATACATATCGGCAGGAACAACGCTCAGAGAATAGTACTTAGTCCTTGCCTTCATTCAACATTGCCATCCTCCTTCACATTTAATACTTCTTCCAGCTTCTTATAGAACTCATCTTTATCTGAGGAGCTAGGAAGAGGGGGTAATGTATCCCCCGAAGAAGGCGCGCCAGCGCCTATATTCTTATATTCTTTATTTCTTATATTCTTTATTTCTTTAGTTGTATCGAGTTGGTTTCGGGTTTGCTTCGGGTTCTTTTTGGATTGGCTTTGGTTTGGCTTTGGATTGGTTTCGTTTTGCTTTTGGGTACTTTCTGATTTAAATTGAAATTTATACCAATTATTCAACACAATTAGTGTATAGTTGCTTTTGGATGTTCTCGTAATTTCACCACTTTTTTCAAGGCATTTCCATGCCCTGAATGTTTGATCTTTTGACAATCCGCTTTCAGAAGAGAATTTAGCTATAGAAGTAACAAAACCACCTTTGGGTACAGTAATTCCATGCCATTCCTTCTCTTCTATATTTGCTTTTAGCAAGCAATGCAGAAAAGCAGATTTAACAGCTAAGTCATCATACCAGCCCCAATCAAGCATCCTTCTATACAACTTCAGCCACCCTTTTTGATTCGATTCTTCCACTCAACCACCTCTATTTCTTGCATAGGTACTCGATTAAGCGAGTACCTCTCCTGTTTCTGGATCTACTTTATAACCTTCTTCTTTTTCCGTTGCTTCTGCATCGATATAATCTGCAGGGACCTCTGACATATCCTTGCTGATCTCGTGCTTGATTGTCTCATCCGTACTCATCTGCTTAACAAATTCGGATTGTAACGGAGCATACTTAAGAGCCTTTTTAAGAACAGTTTTCTTTGCCATTTCATCGAAATTTGTCTGCCACGGTCCGTTATTGAATGTCTTAGAGTATTTCTTAGCATGCTGCAGAACATCGTCGTAAGACATTACTTCAAATCCCTCGCCGCCGTTAGACAGTTTGAATACAGCATAATACCATACCGGTTTACCGCGATTTTCTTTAGCTGGAATATGCTTCAAAGTTGGTTCCAGACCGAAACTGAAACCGAACTCGTCATTCTCATACACAGTTTGCGCCATGATCGTTTTGACCTGACCGGATCTGTATGCCAGGTCGATCAATCCCTTGTAGCCTAATTGAAATTGGCACTGCTTTCCGTATGGAATCAAATATGCCTGCCCAAGCGGAGTGTTAGGCTCAAGCCCAAGCTGGGCGGCTGTCATCATCGCACTGATAAAAGACATTGCATCACATTGCGCCAGCTTTGGATTGTTAGAAACAGCACTGGTCATGATCCGTGTGAATCGTTCAGGTGTCATGACTGAAGGCAGCGCCTTTTCGATCTCGCCTGAATAGATCTGAATATAGTCCTTGATGGTTCTCTGTTTACTTTTTTTCTGCACCGCATTTTGCAGTGCTCCCTGCTGATTGACAACGTTTGACATATGTAATTACCCCTTTCTCTATTTTCTCTCTTTGACCGAAAATCTACGTCCTGACGTCGTTTTTAGGACGCTCGCATAAATTTCCGGATATTCTTTTTTAAACAGTTTGGTATCGACTCTGGAAGTCTCCGTATTCTTCCAGGACACGACATACTTTTCCGAGAAACCGACCTCACAATCTTCCAGATGATCTTTCAGCTCGTTATCGATCTGCTCTTTTTCATCTTTCAGGTCTGCGATTAAGCCAGCCAACTCTTTGCGTCTTTCAAGTTTGCTTTCCATGTCTTCCAGATCCGCGGTAGCTCCGTCAACAGCATTTGGATAAAGCTTGTAGATCGTCTCTGCTGTATTCTCTGATCCATCTGGAACAGGTGGAATTCCTGATTGAACAAGATCCCAGAACGCTCTTTCGTTATCGATCAGAACCTTAATTTCTGCCTCGTCTCTATTGACTTCGTACCAGTAGAACCCTTTGCCCATTACAAGAATAGCGATATACCATTTCTTCCATCCGGTAACTGCCATGTAATGGAGACACTGCAGATAATACTGGATCGGAATGTCCCCTCTGTCGTATTTCGTCCTGGTTAAAGCACTAGCCGTCTTACATTCCAATCCCGCTTCTTCTCCTACGACCGTGCGGTCCAAATTCGCCCGCATGAAGGGATATTCACGGCTGACATAGGAATATGCCGACCGCTTGACTTTCTTCCCCGTAGCCTCGCAAAAGCGACGTGCAACGTATTCTTCAAGGTCTCTGCCAATGCGCATCGCTTCGTTGTCTTCCTGTTCGTCTGTCAGCATTCCACTTTTTTCAGCAAACAACGTGTATTTGCTTTTATATGGATTCATGCCCAACGCTGCAGCTGCATCAGATCCACCAATACCAATTTGTCTTTGTTCAAGCCATCCGGCTCTATCTTCCGGGATCTTCTCTCGGATATACGGTTTCTTTTCTGTTTTGGCCATTGTTTTCTGTCTCCTCTCTGCCTAGAAATTCTGTGTCCATGTAATCTGGTATAAAAAGATTGTTTTCCTCAATCAGGTACATAAGCTCCTGTTTTTCTCGAAACCCGGCATTATCGAAAGTCAGCCAGGAATCGTTATTGAAATCTTTATTTGCTATCATCATTCTCCGCTCTTTCTTCTAAGTTGAAATTTTCTACTTTATCCATAAAGGCTTTTTGCCCTTTGATGGTCCATTCATTTTTTTCATCCACTTCTTCGTCCTCTGGAAAGAAAGTAAGGATAAAGGTAATTACTGAAATACCCATGATCAGGATCAAGGAGATACGATAAGCATCCCCTGTGACCAGATCAGCATTCCAGGCATCTCTAAGGTTGAACATGGTCATGACCATGATAATGATCAGAATTCCTCTGATTATCTTGTAAATCATTGATTTTCTCCCCTTTTTGTGTTACTCTTTTCTTGGTTTTTTTATGACCTTTGTCTGATGTTGCAGCATCAGACATTTTTTCATGTTCAGACTGTTCTAGCACATGGATCAAGCTGCTATCGTGTTCCAGCAGATCACGAGCATAACGCTCAATGGCTTTTTTGACTGCCGACATATTCGGTTCACCATGTACCCTTACACAGGCGACTTTTCCACTGGAAAGAACAAATTCATACTCTTTCATACAATTCACGCTCCTTAATACATGGTATGTTTTGACAAAAGATACATTCACTTCCCTTCTCTTTTAAGCTCAGAGATCAGCACATCGAGTGCGCCAAGCATTTTGCCTAGCTTGATAGGGTACATGTTGTCAACCACATAATCCCGATCATACTGGTGCTTAGGATCCAGGTCATCAACGGTCAGATTAGAGATAGCAACAATCTTCTCAAGTCGTTTGATCAATTCATCAGTCTTCATACTTTTAGCTCCCTTCATCATCTAGATTAGTAAACAGTTCTTCAAAAAATTCTTTTTCTTCTAAAGTTAACGCTTTGAAGAAATCGCACTGTTCATTCATGGAATCACCTCCTATAATATTTTTCTTTATCAATTGTCCCCTCGCGCTATAATGTACTTATCAGCACACCTCTCCATGTGCTGAAATACATAATAGGAAGTGAGGTGAATAGAATGCAAAAAGCTGTTGTGATGCTCGATGGCAACAAAGAAATTAATTTCGATGAATCAGTCGTAATTAACCACGAGTCCTATATGAATAATTGTGATCGCGATTTATTTGATTTTACTTACGATATGATGTTATTCGAACCAAAACCAATAATCGAATTATCAAATAAAGAGGGACGATATGCTTTTCCATCAAATAAAATTCTTTGTTTAAAGCAGTATAAAGAAATTTAAGCACGCCGATTCTTATACGCTTTGATCAAAACCTTGGCCATTTTGAGCACTGCCAATGCCTCATTAAGGCTAAGGTTTTTTAATAGTTCATTGGCTATTTTGACTGACTCTTTTGATAGTTCCTTTTTTACCTTCTTCTCCATATGCCCCTCACCTCCTTACCTACACACCGCTTTGGCGGAGCCTAAATGCGATTGTTGATTTTGCCCATCCCATCCCTTCCAGAAAGTGGTAAGATTAATCCAGTGAGAAGGTTTCACAGTAGAGATGAACAAAATTCTCATGAAAAACTAGCTCGCCAATAAACGCAGAAACTACAAATAGGCAAATTTGAATTTTAATAAGTGTTTTCAAAACGCCTAATCCATCTTTAAAGAATTCCCAAAAATCTCTATCTGGTGTAAGCAGATCTATAAGCGAATCAAGTAAAAACATTACCAAATAAGCGACTATAACCAGGATGAACGCTACATTTAACGCAACTAGCATCTAGATGAACCACTCCCTTCTGATATGTTGTTGTATCTTTTTAAGACACTTTATTTTCAAAAAAAATATCATCTATATCTTCTGCAGATAAATGGTATTTCTTTTTTATCAGCATGATTTCTGGTTGAGTGAATCCACTTTTTCTTCTCTCATTTAGTTTATTTGAAAAAGTTTGCGGAGTAATCGATAAATAGTTTGCTAACGATTTACTTGTGTCACCATTTAGGATCATAATGGAAAGTAATTTTTTCTGATTCAACGTTATCACCTCTTTCTTTGAGTGTCTTTTTAAGACACTTTTATTATACCACCAAACGAAAGAAAATCAATACAGAAGGTGTCTTTTTTTTAAACAAATTCACTTTTTATTGAATGGCATTAAAAAAAGTAGTAATATAAAGACACAAGGAGGTGCTATTAATGTCTCTTGGAATGAAAATCAAGCAACTTAGACAAAGCAAAGGATTAACTCAAGAACAATTAGGTGAATTAATTGGAGTTAAAAAATCAGCAATAGCAAAATACGAAAATAACAGAGTTGAAAATTTAAAAAGAGCAACCATACAGAAGTTGGCTGATATATTTGAAGTTCCTCCTTCTTTCTTTTTTAATGAAGAAGATAGCCACATATATGAAATGGCTAATGTAAACTTCTTTTATATACCTTTATACGACCCCATCTGTTGTGGTAATGGTGGATTTGATGACGACAATATTATTGAAATGATCGCTGTTCCAAGCAAGGGATTAAATCCATCGTTACATTACTTTGCTCAATATGCAGATGGTGAGTCTATGAAAGACGCTGGTATTAACAATGGGGACCTTTTGGTCTTTGAGAGAACTGATCGTGTTGATAATGGGGTGATTGGATGTTTCTGTGTTGATGAAAATACTGCAATGTGTAAGAAATTTAAAATGCAGGACAACATCGTAGTCCTGCAACCAATGAATAGCGACTTTGATCCAATACCTATTGATCCACTAAATAGCAATTTCCGTTGTATTGGTAAATTAAAAAAAGTCATTAAAGACTTTGAGTGGGAGGAATAGATGAAGAAAAGTAACATTGGAATATGCGTAATCATCTTGTTTTTGATATTAAGTCCATGGATAACACACTTTTTAGTAACCACACCAACTTGTATTGGCTTCATTACTCCTGAAAATCAGGATACTTGGATTGGATTCTTTGGAGCTATCATAGGTGGAGGTGCTACTCTAGTTGGTGTCTGGTGGACAATATATAGTCAGGAAACACAAAGAAAAGAAGATTTGGCAATCCAGTACAAGCCTGTCTTATCTCTAATTTTTTTAAATGAAACAACCATCGATTATCCTATTACGAATACTGTTCTTTCATTTTCTTTTGAACTCAAAAATATTGGTCGTGGGGAATTAACGAATATCTCTGTAGAATACACCCAATACAATAGCCCCTATTCTTTTCGAATATCATATGCAGAAAATCAAACAATTTTTCAAAACAATACCGCTAATATGCTAATAAATATATTTAAGACACCTAACTTGTCTTTGGAAAAAAAAGAAGCTCACTCAAAGTCTGTTTTATCCTCTATTAGCATTAATGAAGAAATAAATTTTACACTTTCAATAATTTTTAATGACGCTTTTTTGAATCGTTATACCTATACCTACAAAATAAAATTTGACCACAAAGCGAGTATAGATCTGCAAAATGTTAGCACTGTATCTTTTGACAATGGTATTCCCAACGTTAAATTAAACAATTCAAATCATCGTGTCGATACAACACCAAAATGGATTGCACATATATCTGCGCCAAAAATTGAATTTAAAGAAAAATAGAACCCCGAGGCCGTCACACCCCGGGGGAAAGAAGTATTCAATGTCTACGATGCATCCAAAACGTCTGACATTGAGAATATAAAGTGCACTGTCCAAATGCACCATTTATATTATAGCATTATTGTTTTACCTGGTACAGTTATTTATTAAACG